>Ga0307514_10000223_pt1 | contig 151418 bp, 153 predicted proteins | sample 16_EM_MG_FD_203088 | JGI IMG/M metagenome (GOLD analysis project Ga0307514, IMG submission 203088) | Populus trichocarpa ectomycorrhiza microbial communities from riparian zone in the Pacific Northwest, United States - 16_EM | ecosystem: Host-associated > Plants > Roots > Unclassified...
CCAATCGTCCAGTTGCTTGCACCAGTCTTCTAAAGCCTTTTCTGCTGATGGAGGAAGCTTCTGCTGATGTGCATGTGCTTCTTTGCGAGTCGCTCCACCATGAGCGCGATCTTGGAGAGTAGTTCGTAGTACATTAAACTCGAGTGCTAATTGCTTAAAAGGTACATTCTCTTTGTGTCGTTTCGCAAGCGCAAGCTTAATACACTCTTCCCGGCATTCGTCAGGGGTTGTGCGAGGTTTAACTGGGGCCATACTTGTTGCAGCGATGGAGGTGATGAATTTTACTCTAATTTTCAGTGTGGGGTTGAGGTCACACAAGCCGGCCGGGTAATGTGTATTAGCCGGTTTCCGTGTAACTTACGTTATATTTATGAGACCCTGGACTTTACATGTATGCCTGCCGTACCGTTACTGTATTTGTGTTGTCCAATCTAGAGCTGCCCCTCAGGTATTTATGCGGCGCTGCGACATCGCGCACTCCGGACATACCGGACAAAGAATTGGGCGTGCGATCCAGCGTCATGCGCGGATATTTGTTTCTTCTGGTGACTTACTAGGAAAATCATAGTCTTCATGCAGTGGTGTTAGGTATGAGTGTGAGTGGCTAAGCGCTTGCTAGATAATGCCGAACTATAGCTGCCGCAGCTTCTGCGATCATGGCGGCCTCACTGGCTGGGTGTTGCCGCCTCTAGCGTTTTAGCCCTGGGATGAATTATATTACCCTATGGAACTAGGGTTTATTACTTTATTTAGAACAGCATAGCATGGGATTCCCAGTTGAAGTACAGCTCATGAAAGGACGAATCCTGAAATGCGCTGATGTTACATTCCGCGCAATAACTAATGTGGAAGATGTGATAGATAGATCTCAGTGGCGTTACCGACGTATTCTATTTGCTCTACCACCAAAGGCTAATTCAAGAAAAAACTCTGAACAGTTAATTTGAGGGATGCCTGTGGCCTACATGGGTTAGCTGGGCGCTGGAATCCGTGCTCTGCTTCGCTGCTTGATTGGCGGATGACAATTACGATAAGATACTACACTACTCATCTAATTTAAACTCCTAGACACCCTTGCTATTAATTGGGTTACTTTGATTAGATTAAATCTTATTGGGTTGTCTTCGAAGTTCGAACTTTTACGCAAAGCCATCCACCTTTTGACTTGTAATCAAGGATACAAACCATAGGTATCCAATAACTTAAAAAGCGGACGAGTATACCAGCCCCAGTTTAAGGCAATCTTGTGTACGGAAATATTAATTTTACTAGTTTTATCTACTAGCTTTCTCAGGATTGACTCCATTCAAGCAATAGTACTCTATCTCAATATTTCTTAAGAACGCTCAGCTTATACCTACAACACGGTGACCGCCCTCACCAAACTCTCCATCACTGATCTACACGTCTATAGAATCGCCCATGCCCAGCTGGGACTTCTGGCGCAGGCATACGCCCGCAGACGATCTCGTACCCGATCCCCACACCGATAAGAGTATCCCCGGAATTATAACCCGTCTCTGTCTCAACCACTACATATACAAATCTTATGGCGCACAACTGCTCGACAATCTCGCCCCCGGAATACCAGACCCACTTTCCCTCGATCCTACTTTGCCGTCCGATGTCGTCAATCTACTGAAGTGGTGCAATGGCCTCATAGACTCCAGTGCGCCCCACTTGGTAATCATCCAAAACTACCAACTGCTCTCGTATGATGAATCTTGCGATCTTTCAGAAGCTCTGCATACTCACTGGGGGGATAACGACATTGTGAGTGTCCTGCGGAGACGAACGCTTAGTCTGAGCCGAAAATTCATTGGACCTGATGGGAACTAAAGAATGATAGATTCCAGTCGCTGCGGTTTTTCCGGATTGGGACGACTGGATAGTTGTTTCCAAGTCTACAGGCAGGGCAACATATGACGTTTACGGGACTAATCTTGAACATCAGGATGAGTCGTGGTTTCCGAGTTTGTATTCGTTACTGCGTAGGATTGAAGCGGGAGCGGAGGCGGGGCAGCTGTGTATTAGGAAGTCGGCGGGAGTGCCATGGGAACTTGATGAAAATGGAGGAGGTTTTGCCTTCATCTCAGAAAGTGATACTGAGGATGATAGTGAGAATGAAGATGAGGATGGTCACGACGAGGATGAAGGGGAAGCTGAGATGGTGGGGACACAGCTATCTAACCTAAATGTCAATGGATAGCCGAAGCGAGTTCATGCATGTATATATTATGACTGAATTACTAAGTACTCGTAAAGGATCACATGCTCCTGTTCTGATATTGGAATTTGGCTGGCAGAGCAGGGTGTCTACCAGAGAGAATGTTAGTTAGAAGTCATTACACTCCAGTCTTTTCCAGTTTTGATATTGTTCTGATTTTATTCCGGCCATGTTATCCCCAAACTGTGTGTTGCACGATTGTGTCTTGCCCGTTCTGTATGATTACCACTATAACAGGAGCATCTGATCCTTTACACGAGTATCTGAGTAATCTGTAAAGCAGGTGAGTTAGCGGTTTCCATAATCAACTAGTGACTACATGCTGAATACGAATGGCAGGAATACATTTTCCCGCGATCATTATATATCACTCGATAATGCGTCGACCGGGTTTGTTACTCTGGATGCTTATTTAGACTTGTTGATTGACTGATCTTCTCGAGGCCAGAAGGCCCGTATATATACAGACTTGTCTCCCATATTCTCAGCCATATTCGTCTCCATATCTATCTCCGTTTGCTCATCCGTTTGCACTGATATGAGCCACTCTGCACTGATACGAGCCGCACTCCTGAGGCATATCTTCATACACCAACTGCACATCAAATGGACCTGAGCTGTGAGGCTCACGATGCAGGTACACATGCAACAGGGTTGTTACAATAGTGAGAGGCTTAGTTTCGTAATAGTCTATCTACGTGGGAGCTTGTATGCTCTTATATAGGCATTCGGAGTATGCCTTGTACGCATGCATGCGCACTCAGCTGGTATCTCCAGCTGAGTCATCAGCCCGATGATATCATGATCTCCATCAGCCCATAAGCCTTACCAGGGCTGGCGATCCATATATGCATCACGGGTCGTTACTTTAGTATAGGAACCTGCGCTTGAGACTTACTTTCAGCTCTTACGACATTCCCAGATCCAGTGCAAAGATTAAACTAGCTCCGGACTGCAATGCCGATCGCCAGATTTGAACCTGTTTTAACCGAACTCGTGTTTGGCCTGAGACCAGACGGGACGAGATCTGAGAAGGATATCCCGTCCCGCGATCTTACATGACTTGTCCCGAGATAACCAGTCCTGCGGCTTATCATGTCGATCCAGCCCAGGAATAATCCGTCTGTGGCAAGTACTAAACCGAACAGTCGAAACCACTACTCGCTAATGTAAACAGTCTCCGGGCACTTCGAAACTACCAGAGTATTAAGCATCTGTGTGCAGTTAAATGGGCACACTGTTTGGGCAATTGACTTACCACAAGAGCATAATTACTCCGCTTAATACATGATACAGTAGTCCTCAATAGGACAATTGGGCAGGGATAGTATTGACTAATATATCAGGATTGGGTAAGTCGATAGTGTCCGGAGATTATTTACATCAGCGAGTAGATTTCTGATGATTGCACCATGCAATTAGCACGGTGCAGAGACGGAGTGAATGAAGTCAGGGCGTAATATAATATAAACTGATGACTTGTGAGGCATTGTGAACTACCGACAGAACGGTATAATTGCTATTTGGTGCTGGGGATGAGAACGCTCATGCACAAATTTTGCTGGGAATTTATGCACCCTGTGAATAACCGTTCGAATCTTAGTATTCCTATTAATATATTGTTATGAGACCCTTCGTAGTCTATTTTACAAAGTCGCCAGTCATCCTCATCTTCCCATGGGAATTCATCTCCAACCCACGCACAAGTTAAATACGGAAAATCCACTGGAAATCAAGCCGCAACTTATTCTCAAGAATACCTTCCACCATCCTTTTCAGGCCGCCAAGCGCAACACAAACGGACCCTTTCATCATCGCCAGCAGGTCCCTGTACAGCAAGGCCTCTTCGCATCCCTTATAATTATAGAATAATCTTAAGAGATCCGCAAGCCGTTCAGTTTCCATGATATTACCCATACGCCCCTCTGCCGCGTACCGTGCTAGCTTACGGTCAATATCTCGTCGGAGATTGGACACCCGGATAACCTCTGCAGAGATTTGCTCCTGTACAATTACAGGAAGATCTTCCTAATCTCTACACTTGGACGGTCGAAGGGTTGTATCCGAGGAAAGGCAATCGAATGGATGAAGAAGTCGTTATATATGGTCTTCGAATGGATCTTGAGCACGAGAGGAATCATCTCTATGGTGGAAATCTTGTGGGTCCCGACACCACGTGATGAGCATGGTTTTGACAGCTGTGGTGACGGTCTAGAGACAACAGTACTGATCTGGCAGATTGATAGTGTTCTGAATCTCGAAGAGGTCAAGCCCAGTCTCCCAATTCTTGTGGCACAAGCCAGCGATACGTTTGCTGCAGGTACCACACAGCTTCAATTTTATCAAGCCCAAAATTCCACACATCGTGCGCCAAGGTACCCGATTGGCTAACGCCATTAGTGCACTACTTTGGTTCGTGGAAATGTCCGAAATATGCTCCGGAGCTTGAAATTCGATCTTCCTAGTCCTTTAGCCCCATATGCTCGGATTACGCGCAGGAACTCATTACCTTCGGTGGTACTGGTTCTAACATGCTCAACGGAACACCCTTTTCATCAATTACTAATCGATACTTGTTTTTGATCCCATTCTCGTCGTGCATATTCTCGGGCTTCCATCATCTGTCGGATAGGTTGTGATCGAAGAATTGGGAAGCATGTCGCAGGATTATACTGTCCAGATGGTAGATATCGTTGATAATAGTGATCTCAGTGCCAGGTGAAAGCGAGGAGTTGGAGAAGCGAATGGGAGTTTTCGCAAGACGTTCCATCACCGTTCCAGCACGCTGTCGCCTGAGCTCGGGGATTATAGTCGAGTGTACCGTCGCGGGTCTGGCATTTTGGGGTAACCTAGTGACAGGTCGGTAATCGCGTTCTAAGTCCCCTGTAAGATTCGTTCGGTGGCTAAGTGGCGGCGCTTACGAAATAATCTTTTCGTGGGTCAGCCGCCCGATCTGTGTCTTACGGCAAGTTCGCAAGGCGGGTGTTGAGTATCTTGAAAATAATAGTGAAGAAAAGCTCGATTAGTGGATGGTAGAAGGAAGTTGAGATGGAGATTCAATAAAAAGGGGGAATTCGTAAAGGAGATTAAGTTTCATTAATAAGATGAATTAAATAGATAGCCTTTTTGTAGGTTAGTGATTAGACTGAGCGTTAAGATACACCAGACTAGTCGTCTAGGGCTTGGACTCGTTGGCAATTTATCACTTGCCATTTCGTCCCATTTGACTGTTGCATATATACTAGAATCGTCTGTTACGACCTTGTATAAAGATATGGGTTTGTATCAGGATATTAGGTGAAACGTCACCGCTAGATTAGTGTGTATGCATACACATATCGGAGATCATATACATACGTCCCTTGGGCCTCGATTAGATAGCTATAATCAATCTTCTCTGTAGTCAAATTCAATATTGACACTTCTACAATATAGCAAAATATTTAATGGGCCTGGTTGTGTTATCATATCAGCTCGCGACAGAGAATACACATCGACCAGTCATTATAGATTTCAAAGTACCCTCGTTCGTAAACCAGAAATGCCAATGTACATTGAACCCCACCTTTCCAATGAACTCCTACTCCTCCCTCTTCGCCCTATCGGATCTTGTTTGATTCCATTCTGCCATAACTCCCAGAATTCGATTCCTCAAATCACGCATCTCCGTCGCATCATGACTATTTCCGGTGTATTTGGTGACAATGTCTTGCACCAACTGTTCTAAGCCTGGAACCTCCTTTTCCACCTCACGCTGCGAGTCTGGTAACATCATTACCACCACCCTTTCAGGACCCGGGATTAACTTTTCCACCAATCTCTCCGGCCCTGGTACTAACTTCTCTATCACCCGCTCTGGACCCGGAATCATCACCACTCGCTCGGGACCGGGAACCAACTTTTCGATCACCCTCTCCGGCCCCGGTACTAACTTCTCTATCACTCGTTCCGGACCGGGAACTGACTTTTCCACCACCCTCTCAGGACCCAGAACCACCTTCTCCACCACTCGTTCCGGGCCTGGAATTTCAAGTCGCCTCCCAAGCATACATTCCGTTGCTCCTATGAATTCCCAATGCTGGTTATTGTTGTGCTTGTGTCTAGAGTAGCCGACAATGCGTGTACCGTTTGCAATCCCGAAGGCATAAAGATCCATTGCAGTGCCGGACATGACGTTGGTAATCATATAGTAAGAACTAGGCGAGTATGGCTTAGTTACCAACCTACCACAGTGAAGTAGAGAAAAACCTTTCCTCGTCTCCTACGCGCTCCATCCGCCACTGCTGATTTTCCGCACCATGGTATGTCCAGGCTACAATTGTCGTACCATCTTCCGCTTTCCCGCCATTCAGGTCCACCACAAGTTTGGTACCAACGTTGGTGATCAGGAAACGATCCCTGATCTTCTTAAATTCGAAGAGCTGGGAACCGGCTTGGTCTGGGTCTAAGACGGAGCCTACGATTGGCTTGTGGTGACCAGGGACATGAGCTACCGTTCCGGTTGCCGCGCTGCGGATGAAGTAGACGCCGCTGCAAAGGTTGGCAGTCATTTTGTGTTGTAGGCGGGGCTAAGCAGTGGGGATTGTTGAATGTTGACCGGATCAGTGTGTGATAACTCTGGTAAGAGAGTACCGATTCGGTTGGGTGTTGACGAATGCTGTAGCATGTGTTAGTGATAACATGGGCATCGGGAGTAGCTTTATCTATATTCTGTACAATAAAGAACAGCTCCACCGAGAGTTTGAGGGCACAAATAATCTCACACGGGTTGTGAAGTTTAAAGCGCTAGCGTGGTGGCGGCACTTAGTGCTTTTGTAAATTCGGAATTGTCTCTAGCGAAGCGGGCGTAGGTAACTACGAGAGAGCGAAAGATAAAGCGATAGATATGGCTTGCAAGTGTTAAAGTTCGCACAAAAAATTGGGGGTGTGGATCGTAATCATTGAAATATATTATTAGGGTATTCGTCGCTGTCTAATGAGTTGTCAACTCCGAGCACGCACAAACATAACTGCTGTCCAACCAGATCAGAAGTCAGTGTGAGCGTGACATAAAATGAGACGACATACAGTGAAGTACGTGTTGTGCATACATGCTCCTGGAGCGCACATCTCACCTTTTCCGGTTGGTTAGTGGCTATTGATCTACCAGGATCCATGCACACCACCATTCACCAATTAATCATTCCCGCACTCCTACAACTAATCCCTCGGGATCATCCCAGAGGTCGAATATTGCAACCCTACAGTCCAATAAATACGGGCGCATGCCGACAAGTCCAACTGAAAACTGCCTCCAATTACAAGCGATCGGCAATGTTCCTTATCAACCTACATTTCTCGAGAGTTTCCTAATTAGTTCATATTGATATTAAAGACGAATTAGATATCATCCACCACAGCTAATCTTAGTGTGATAGTGAGCGAGAAATATATGGTATGTTCGCCCAACCGGAAGTAAATGGTTTTGAACTTCTGAATTCCGCTTCAGCAGGCAATCATCCATTATGATTTGTTCACTTGTGCTCACCACCCTAGGCGACCCTACATTCTCGATTGTGCGCTGCTGTCAGCCTTACGCATCATGACGCAATGCACTGAATCCGGCGTATGCATTATTGGGTATCGTGCGTTCAAAATATGCAGGTCTAGTGCGGATACTTCAGCTGAACTGCATTGCCGCGTAGCCGAGAACCGACAACTTCTATTAAATAGCTTCCTGCCATTTCCTTGCAGTGTTTGTTTCACCATGTCGCAAGTAATTTTTCAAGGCCGCAAGCACGAAATATGCATAGAGGTTCATGCCAATATTCAACGGTTTGGAGAAGGCGAAATCTAACCTAATCGTTCCTGTAGGAGAATACCGGCCGACGCTTCGAACTATTGGTGCCAACAACGATGGCTATGCTATTCTTCCTAAAGCAGTTCCATATCTGCTGGCTACAAATATTCACCCCTGAATACATAGCTGAATTGGCTACGCCAAGCAGCCGAAAAAGGATCGTCATCGACGGATTAAAATGTGTTCGTAAAGGACCTTCGGCTGGCGGAAACCCGCTAATCTTTTTTACAGGCCTTGCGGAATGTCACCACAATTTTGGTTGGCTGCGGCGGCCTTTGGCTAGTGACCCGTTTCACCGGCAAAAGCCTTGACCCTTTATACATCTTGGGTACCGTGTGCTTCCACCATTTTGACAAATCCAAGTTGTTTTCTTTTGCTCAAATTCTGGTGGGAGGGTACATTGTTTTCTTCACAACACAGTCGGGGCTCGCTCTGGCCTCCCATTTCATCACATCTACTGGCAAAGAAAACTGTCATCCGCTACAAAGACTGTGCTTAACACCACCCTGGCCTGCCATTATTGCCGATTCACCGTGGTGCCCGGTGTTCTCATTCATCTCCGGAATAATCTTTTGGATTCTTGTTACCATTATTTTTGTGCGCGTCCTTCTAAAAGCTCTGCACAAGACTGGGTACTATCGCTTCCCTGAAGTCAATCTGCCGTTGGTGAAGGGCTCTTTCGTAGAAACCTTGTACAACTGCGTGACGTTCCTCAGCTGGGTTATAACCGGGGGTGTATTAACCGCAGCTTTCTTGTTTTCGGGGCAGGTCAAGGGATTCTTGATTATGTTTGCTGTAATTATTGGGATTTTCATGATTCTTGTTTGGTTTTCTGAACGGAGTAGGGGTCGAGGGGCAGGTAGTATTCTAGTGCCTGTCTGAGTTGGTGAATTTGGTCCGAATGATAATTAAGTATATGCCCCGGAGAACTAGATAGACCGGGAATCAATGACGGATTTGGGAAAGGTGGCGACATTGCCGGTGTCCTCCGAAAAAGTGGTATTCAGCTAACGATGATGAAGAATGGGTGTTAGTATATCTTAGGGATTAATGTACGCGGGAGATAAGGGGTTGTGCAATGGTAGGTATTGGCCACTACGTTAGGTCTAGCAATAGGTTGTGTGCTATAAAAATTGCATCTCGAATTGCCCTCAATTATCGGACTGTATTGACACGGCATGACCTGGTGGTTTGTATTGCTGTGCCCTAAGAAAGCGTATATCTTGCAAGAGCGTTAGGTACATTATTTGTGCCGATAAGATTAGACAATGGTATTTAGTATTGTCTATACTAATACAATGGTAAATCGTACCTCCCATACGAATGACTAGCTACTTCGACAGTATTTTATCAACCTACATTCAAAGTGGTAGACTAATGAATTTAATACAGCTAACAATATCTAGGTCTGTCCTTTTGACGTAACACGAAGAGATATAGACACAGATGATGTAGTGGAGATTACTAAAAGCAATTCAAAACCCAACAAACCACCAAAAATAATAATATAACTACTTTAAAACTTTACACTCTTTTAATTAACTCATTAAGCTCTCCACTATCTCAATGTTAAAGTTACCTCCGCTGTTGGGACTGCCTGCGATCTTTTTTTCTCTGCACGATCTTCCTTATACCTCCTAAATACCCTGGCACAAATAATACCAGGACCCCAGTAAGTAGAACGGTAAGGAAAATCCTCAGCCCATTATTGAGATTGTTTCGTAGCGTCCAAACAACAGCAATACATACACCCCCAACGACCCAACACAGAGCAACGAGGCATATTACTAAGGTTACAGAAGTCGGCCACCACCTGTACCATGCATTTACAGGGAGAAGAAAGAGCGTCTTTGGTATGTAGTAAAAGATGTAATACATGATTCCCAGGAGAGCACTGAGCAATCGCAGCACCGTTAGCCATAAGAACACTAGAAAAGGAACTGGCACGCCCTTCTCCATTTTGGCGGACCGTCTAATGTAGTCCATATGGGCCTGCTTTTGGTGTTTTACCGGCCTGCTTCTCAGGAATAATCGTAATCCATATGATCCGGCAACGACAGCGGCTGCAGTGGCAATCCAAGTCGTGATAGAAACTCTTTGCTCCAATTCCTGTGGAACGAAGTTTAGCGCGGATTGAAGACCATTACAATCTGGGATATACCTTCACCTGCATTCCGAAAAGAGTAGCTGAGAATCCGAGAGGGATAAAAAAGAAAGCCTGAGTTTGCATCAGCAATTTGGACTGGGTCACTAGCAGTGTTCCTAAGCGGCCCCGCCTCAATTTGAAAAGCCTGCACCGCAAAAAGCCTGGCGGCCGGCCGCTTAGGAACACTGGTCACTAGGGTCTTTCGCTTGGTATATTACTTACCAATTCTGTTAACTTGGATACCGATTCGGCTTCGCTAATTGCCTTTTCGCTCTCGACAATGGACATGACTGACATCAACCAATTTGTTGTTTCATGAAGCTCGGACTTTGCAAGGTCGAGCTGCCCAAACGCGGACGTTATATCCTCGCTTAGTTCAGACAGCGCCGGGTTGGCGTCGTAGTATCCTAGAGAAATCGGCGGTCGAATCGCAGCTCTTGAGGGTGTGAATACAGGTACTTTGGGCGGATGCCCACTTGCCACAAAACCTAGGCTCGCAATGCAACAGCTAAAGCAAAGGTCCATTCGCTGCAGTTGCTCACGGTAGTTGACTAAAAGCGACTGCAGATATGGCAACCTCTCAACAATCAGGCTACCCTGAGGTATATCCCGGTAAACACCTCTCATTTCCGCTATAAAAGTTGATAGGAGTTCGCTACTATCCCGCAGAACTATCCGAAACAAAATTTGCAAAGTTGTTACGCTATGGTTGTGATGTTGTTCTTGCGCGGTTGAAGCTCTATCATCCAACTTTTGGGTAAGTTGCTTGGTGTAAGCTCGAATCCACTGGTTAAACGTTGTATTGGTTGAATCGGTACTTATAATGGTTTCAATATTCGGATTTTCCCCGGACATGAAACTGAAGAGGTGGGGTGCGGTCATGTCCCACTGGCCACGAGCTTTGGCTGCCTTCCATTCATACTTTGCAAGCGCGCCTGAGGAGGTAGGAAGCGGATCTACTAAAATTAACACTGGTAACAATAACGGCGTAGATTAGCACTCTTATCCAAGATCCAAGGAGTGCCTGCACATGCATGTTACATACCAGTCGACGCATCAATCCAGTATATGGCAGCGCATTCATCCCAGGCGACCAAACTGCGCTGGTACTGGGCCCACGCATGATCTTTAGTTATTGCGTGGCATGATCGGTAGATGTTTGGGAGGCTGCTGATTATATTCATCATCCTGTCATTTACTGTCGCCATTCCATGCCGAAAACGTTGAAGTTCATTCACGTCATTGGAGTAAAGTCCAGGTATTTCCACGAGCCTAGACCATCGCAGACACCTGTACTGTTTCCTAGAAGTGGATGTTTTCCAGAAGTGGGGCGCGTGGCTGTAATGTTCGTACTGACTATCGTGTTTGTGTGGAATTTTGTCGCGCTCGAAATTGGAATAAAACCAAGAGCCGTACAAATACTCGACGAAGAAGTCGGGATCAATGCTGAACTTTTTTCCCAAATTATTCATTGAGTCCTTGCATAGACCCTCTGATATTATGACACGAAAGTTTGTGTCGTCGGCATGTGTCGACAAATCTTCAGGAAACTGTCGCTCAACGATTGAGTAATCCTGCTGAATGTCTGTGATTGAAATTTTCACTTGACCCGTACCATGCCTGGGCGCTAGTAGAATACTGAGATGTGGCAGGGACCATGACAGCTTCTTTACAGAATACAGGTATGTAGGCTCTACCGGTGGGTGACTGGTTGGCGAGGTAGTACGTTCTTTCGGGGGTGTGGGTGTAGAAGACCCATTGTCCGGGGCCACAGGAGAAACGTTGCGCATAGGTTCAAGCGGCTCTGCTTGTGTAGGTTCATCGAGGGTCTCAACCACTGCCTGCTGCAGGTTGGCTGGCGCTTCAGGTACTTCTGATGCCATGGTCGTACTGTGATAGGAGGATAGGTGGGTATCTGAGCGACGGTTTGGAGGACAGCGGGCTACTGGGACGTAGTAGCGCGGAGTTCCGGCGGTGATTTTGGAAAGAGTGCGTGTGGGTTGACGGATAGATCTTATAGACCGTTCTTCTAGAGTTGAGTTGGGAGGCTGAGGGAAAAAATTATCATAATGCGGGCACCAATCAAGGAGAGGCACACATACTCCATATTTGCCAAATTTTGAGACGCACGAGCCACATATGCAGCTGCACGAGTGCGATGAGTGAAACAGGGCAAATCGGTAAAAGTTGCTAGATTTTTACAGTAGAGCATGATCCAACAAAGCGATGGGCGCACTCGATTTTTTAGTGGACTTAAAATTCAATAAAGATTTGGATCGCCGGATACCTACGCAGTAGAGTAGTAATATTAAGCCCCGTAGTCCAAAGGTATGTCGCTCGCTTTACAACCCCTGGATATGGTGGCGCTTGCGTAGCTCAGGCATCTCAAACCTTTCCTACTACAAGCGTCGCCTGAAGTCGAGTTACCATGATATATGTAGCGCCTTTCCGTATTGAGGAATGGAGGCAAATACGTGTTGCCAATTGACCAAATGTTGTCTTCAGTACACAAGGAAGTGATAAACTGTAGAAATGCGGAAACTTGGCATAGGATGCATTGTATTGAATTTACAAACACTAGAGCACGGGATCGCGAATCGTGGCGATCAATGTTTCACCTGTCGGCAAATTTGAGTGGGTGACTTTGGCTCCAGTAAGTACTCACTGGAATAGATAAGAGAATTTGTGCGTTGGATTAGGCAGCAATGAAGTTGCAATGGCCCATATTCACCGGAACACTTTCTTCTGAGTCGGTTGCACTTGGAATGTGGGTTTCAATTAACCTAGGCACCAATCGCACATGTGACACTTGGCTGTTATCTTTCAGCTGACATGCACACACCCCACAATTGTGTTTCTAGTTTCTTCCACGAGACGCGCCTCCATTGACCACTCGACTATTGTGACCAATCTACAAAATCGAGTGTGTAGGGGATACGAAATATCATCATGTGGTTTAGCTACTACCAACTTAATATTTCCTAGTCCTCGACAAGAATGTTTTTAAACAGTCCGTATATCGCTTCTCACCGGCTATATTGGCGGTTAATAGACGGTTTAACCATTAGCGGTGCCCCAATGATACATCTGATAAAAGATAGGCGAAAGCAAAATTGTGTTAGGGTTCTTGCCACATACAGAGCATTCCTAGAGCATTGTGGTCTTCAATGTTCCAAGTTGAGGATGTTATTACTTTGACGAAATACAGTGCGATAGGATGGGTGGGTGCCAAGCGAAGTGACAATATTGCCGATGGGACTGTAACAAGCGTGAGTTGTCCAATGGCTGTATTTACCACAAAACAAGGGCAGGATAGCGGATAGTTAAAATGTAGTCATGGGGTACTGTAGGGTCAAAGTATCGAAAGGGTGATTGACGGTGTCCACCAAAGTCTGTCCTACTGGAATGGCAATCAGGCCACTACCAAGAGCCGTTATCCAACTGCGGAAACTCAAATTTTAATTGCTGAGTAATTAACAAGCATCTGAGAGCTGAAATTGCCGCTTATAAGCGCATTGAGTCCTCTTAGATTTGGTTCCGTTAACATTCTGAGCGTAAATTATAAATCTTATCCCTTCGCCGGTATTGGGCCCACGAAAGGGCCCACTTTCGCGTGTGCTGCGCCTTGTTGCTTATAACAACACAGCCACCCACTTAAACCCCCCCCTAGAATATTATGAATTGAAAGATAACTAGTAGAAGCTTCTATTTATGAATTCTTGTGGCAGTGTGACAAGTTCTGTGGTGCTGAGTTGCATATAAATAGCGGTACTTTGGAGATTGTGAGAGTACCATCCTTCAGCCCAGTGGCAACCACCTTCCCACTTCCCATCTACCACACCACAACAACCATGAGCAGAGAAGCCCTCAGACCTCGGAACCTTAATGTCAACTACCTACCCCCACCACTTATACTCTCATCTCCACCACCCTCACCAAAAAATGTCAAAAAACAAAGTGCCAAGCGTCGCATCATGGACAATCACTCTGGCCCAAAGCGCACCTCCTCCAAACCACCACCACCACCTACAGTGGTACAGCATCAACCTGTCATTGTACCTGATGTGTCTTCACTCACTACTGAAGCTCCACCTGCAATGCTCAACCTTGACGATAATTATACCTCCTCAGATGAGGCATATATTGAGCCAGCCGGGTCGATCACAGCTGGTTACTCGGCCAAGCGGTGCAAGAAAACACTCAAAAAACCGATTCAAAATTTGCCAGATCTTCCTAAGCTTCCCACATTCGACCCTTTACAACCAGTTGTCCCTCCTCACAAAGCATGGAACCGATTGCCCATGTCATTCTCCGAGCTGGATACCATTACTCCAATTCAAATCTTCAATCTCTTTCTTACCAACTCCATTATGGGACAGCTTGTAGCCAACACCAATTCCTATGCCCAGCAGCAGCTTCTTGGGCCAGAGAAAGAGCGGCAGCGTTCCTGGCAGCCAGTTACTGCTCAGGATCTTTATCTCTGGCTGGCAATTCAAATTCATATGGGTCTGATTGGAGTTCCTCCTGTGAGGTACTGGATGAAGGATGGAGTTTACCTTCCCAAGGATGGATTACCACCAGCCTCCTACCTTGGCAAGACTTGCTTTCAGGAGATCCGCCGCATCTTTCATGTTTCTCCATACAATTCACCAACTGAAACTCCTGAAGGCCTACCTTGTTGGCATTCAAAGGTGGATATTCTACTGGAGCAACTGCAGTTTTTCTCGCAGCAGTACAGAGTACCTGGCAGCAATGTTACTATTGATGAAGCCATGATTCTATTCACTGGCAGGTCAATTCACATTACAAAGATGCCAAACAAGCCAATTAGTCAAGGATATAAGTTTTTCTGTATGGCAGAGAAGGGTTATGTCTGGGAGTTCCACCCATCATCGAATGCAGTTGGAGGGGATTCTGTTGATGTAGAATCCCACCTGTTACAGCTTACAGACATTGGAAAGATGGTTCACCACTTGACTAGACATTTGCACCTGAGGCATCGAAAGCTCTCCTTCAATGTATACATGGACAACTTCTTCACAACACAACCTCTGCTGGCAGAGCTTCGTCGGATGGGGATAGGAGCATGTGGCACATGCAGGCAGCAGTTTCGAGGATTTCCCAAAGAGCTAAAGGTTGGGAAGAATGCCAAATTGCCATATCATTTGCGAAGTGGAGCTGTTAATGATGGAGTTGCAACCCTGCTATGGATGGACAGTTCGCCTGTTACCATGATGTCTACAATCCACCCTCTAAGTGGTGAGGATTCACTGGTACTGAGGATGAGAAAGCATCCAGGCAACAAGAGTACCAATGCAAGTGGAGCAAATTCCACATTTCTTCCTGGGGAACGCCAGAAAGAGCTTGATATACCTGTTATTGTTGATGCCTACAACCAGCACAAGGTGGGAGTGGATGTAGCTGACCAGTATCGAACCTATTTTGATACACAGCTCATATCCAGACGAAATTGGTATCCAGTTTTTTATTTGATTCTGGAGACAGCCCTTATCAACAGCCTTATAATCTATCGAGATCTGCCAGCAAACAAAGAGCGCAGTGTGGATCACTTTGACTTCCGTCTCTCCATTGTGCATGACCTTCTGCAAGCTGGAAGTCCATCAACAATGAAAAGTTCCTCCCACATTCCAGCTTCACAGAAAATCACTCGGTCGGCTCCCCGCACACAATCTGCCCTGCCCCCACTGCATACCAGGCAAGTTACCAAGCACACCCCCCTGCCCCTCTGCCGAAAGGTACCAGGAATTCATTCCCTGCTTTGGATGGAGAGTAGAGTAGATTGTTTCCTTTGCAGGTGGAGAAGAAGTCAGGGTGGTAGTGGAGAAGGCATGAAAACCAGCATAAAGTGTGAGGACTGCAATGAGGCTTTATGTTTCACACCCAAACGAAATTGTTTTCATGAATTTCACCATATGTGGAGTATTTCTATTTATTCTGGGGGCATTTGGCTGGATTGTGGTTGTGTGATGTGTATTATAAAAGCTAGCCCATCTGTGGGCCCAAACCCGGTTACCGGCAAAGGGATACTCTAGATCTGATATTTTTATGAAATTCGCATTTCTGTCTTTTTCAAAAATTGCTAATGCGTAATTTAATGCACATTTACGTTTTTTTCTCATCCTTGCCAACGCCTTATAATATCACTAAAACGTCTTCCACGTAATCCAAAAACATAGTATTCATTTTATTTATACTGTAGGTCAGCTTTCGCATCAGTGTTAGTAGTCATCAATCATCACTCACCAAGTCCCGGATATCTCTTGTTGAAATAGTGATTATAGAGAAGCTTGATTGTGTATTATCCAAGAGAGCCACAAGGCCATATATATATGACAGTACAAGTGTGAATGCGTGCATATGCATCTATGTATAGACCCTTCAGGCCGACAGAATCTCCGGTCATACAAGACTCATCTCTGGCCAAAAGATGTCAGAGACCTATCATGCAATACCCCCCCCTCTTGCTATACACCTTGGAGCAAGAAACAAATGAAATGAAACAAAGTGATTCCCATAGTAGCCTCCTTGAAACCCTGCGAAAGTGAGCAGGGAAAGAGTACTACCGTAGCCTGAGGATGGCCATCCCTAAAGAAACAAAGAAATTCACGTACCCAAGAGAAAAGTAAACCAACCTTAAATTCAACTTTAAATCAACCTTCCGTAATAGAAGTGCTTTCGCTCGTGACTCGGTATCAATGGGAGCTTATTCATAGCTGTCGGTAATCGTCAATCGTACACGGCATATCTATCATGTCAGCATTTCAGAAGGTGCATCGGCAAAAGTGCAAATCGACTATAGACTGCGCACATGCGAAGCTCATAGCAAGCTTCCTGTGGACCCCAGCATGACGCGCAGCATACAGTCATCCATAGTGAGTCCATAGACATCTGCGCATGGGCCTATGGATGGATTTACACCCGGTGGGTCTATGAGTGGGCTACCATCGGACTAATCGTGTCCTGTGCATGCCCGCTGGCTCTATGTGTTAGTAGAACAGATATCCGGATATCCGGTGGATGTACCGAGCCCTGTATATTCCAGTATGACTACTTGTATTCTGCTGCTATGTGTATGGAGAAGGCTGCAGTGCCGCTAGATGGGGGGTGGATATCCTTTGATTGCACAATGTGTGCGCGGCAACTACAGGTCGAGCTGACGTTGAATCTATAGCATTTGATTATGCCGCCTGAAGGAGGATGGATATTTTGCGATAGCACAATGGGCGTGCGGCATCTACCAGTCGAGTACACAATAAAGCTATGAATGTTCTGAATGGGCATCATATGCTGCTATCGGTATATTCACTGAATTTCTGCATGAACTATGGCACAATGGTCAATGGAGTTCTAGTGGAGCAATGGCACGATGATCATAGAGTTGCGGTAGTCTACAAGCCTCATGGTACAATTTCCAGTGGAGCTATGGTACGATGGTCACAGAGTTGCAGTAGACTATGAGACCTATGGCATGAATTCCAGTTGAGCTATGGCACAACAATCATAGAGTTGCGGTAGTCTACCAGAGTTATGGTACAATGTCCAGTGGAGCTATGGTATGATGGTTACAGAGTTGCAGTAGTCTACAGGAGCTGCATGATTTCCAATGGAGCTATGGCACAATGATCATAAACTTCCAGTGTCTGGACGGCAGCTACTACACAATAAAATTCATAGTAAAATATAAACATTCACTAACAAATACAATACTTTTGGCAGCACATCTGGTCCAACTTAATTCACCAAACCGTAACTCCACACTACAAAACCAAACTCACTTCCTTTGTCAAACTGTACCTTCACACTACAAAACCAAATTCACTTCCTTCACCAAACCAATGGAAACCGTTCTCTCAAACCTTACTGGCACATCTACCTGAGGTGCCATCCATTCCACTGTCAACTAGTCAGTACAGGATACATGACCTCGGGTATACTTCCTTACCATACAGATAATGTCTATTATTCAGAATCCTCCGGGTCTTGCAGCGCCTCTAGAGCCACTAAGTTTTCCTTCCTCTTGCTGAGATTTTCCTTGCATGCCGGGAATGCCATCAGTTTTGGGATGATTTTCTGTTGAATCGAGTTGCCATATTGTTTTCTGATATCTAGAACCTTAGGTTTTAGGAAGGTCATGGCAATATCTGATGATTCAGGTGTCGTATACGCGCGATCTCACATCTCCTGATGCCTCTCGTATCTCGCTGCAACAGTCAGTTATTGTGCAGCCACCATTGGAATGATCTCACACCTCCGGTGTTTATCGAGTTAAAAAGCAGCTCTTGTACAGCCTTCCCAGTGGCAATATAGGTGTGGAGATGCCACGGGGGAGCGGTTGCCATTAGACAGATGAACTCGGGTGACATTTCTGCCAGCAAGTGCGAATCTTGCACGCCGAGGGATTCGTTTGCCTCGAAAAAACAGTGGTAAATTGTGGTGGCAATGTAGCTGCTAACATATGGCTCCTGGTGAGTTTGAGGACAAATATCAGCATTATTCTGACCAGTGGACATATGATACCTGCCTCTACAGCTTTCTTCTCAAAGATATATCATTCATTGTTGAGTAACCAGCAGACCTTACCCTTCTTCTTTGGGGCCTCCATCTCCAAGAGTTGGTAAATCTCTTGGAGTTTTATGCCAATCTGCGAGACTGCAGTGCTTCGCACAGAATAGTGAAATCCTCTGATCTGTGGCTGGTAGTTAACATTGGTACCAAAGAAAGTCAAGGGGACTTGCATAGGCCACGTGTTCAAGCGGCGGTTGTTGGGGGACACTGTCATCGAATTTTCACAATCAGCAGGCCTTTATCCAGACAGCAGCAGCCATCTCATCTAGATCTTCTGGGAAGGGGTTATTGAACAATGTCTGTCGCCTGATCATTATGAACGCTTGTTCTGCAACTTTTCTAACCCATGGATACCGGAACTGGTCGATACCTCTCGACGTCTCTCCTCCTTTAGTCATTTTTGCCTCTGAAGATTTGGAATCAGTCTTAGCTGCAGCATGTTTCTGCTGGCAACTCCGTGGGCTTGAATGAAAGGTCATGGGCATCAAGGCCCTGTCGCTAGAATCCTTGCTTTGTTGGGAACTAACAGGACCAGATGCCAGGGTTGACAGCGGATTATCCACCGACGGCAATGATGAGGAGGAGGCCGATGAGCGTTTCCTGGGTGCGATCTGTAAGGTCTGCTTTGGTGGTTGTTGTGTAGCAGTCGACAAGTGTCTGGTGGCTGCTTTCGACTTTGGAGGTTTTGGTGTAGGATTGACCAAGTCCCGGAGAAGTTCATTATCTTTATCCTAGACATGGTCTGGTACATCTCAGAGTTGGTCGTCTGTGAGTTCGACATGTGCTGGATGCTATCCCACATCAGCATGGCACCCAGGTCACAGGGTATAAGCTTACCAGTGGCCGAGATGAGGACTTGGATTGAGGGCGTGGGGTTTTAGTATACTCATCTTCGCTTGTCGAAGAAGGGATTTCTTTCTCTTCCTCCAAATCTTCCTTTTCCTTGAGGAGTCTCCTTGATCGGCTGGTGGCATTGGATATGGCCATAGCATTGCTCCTGGGTCTCTGAGTGTTTCTTCTTGCCATTTCGAAGCTAATGGATGATGTGGATTGAAAAAATAGCAAAAGAGGTAGGAGGCGGAAGAGAGAGTGTCTTGCAGAGTGCACTAGTCATATGTATCTAGTCGGGGTCTGGATCGTCCACATGCATCAGCGAATCTGCGTTAAACTCCACTAGACAAAGATTTTGATCTAGATCTCAATAACCAAAATTCTACTAGGCAAACACTTATATCTCGATAACCTTAATCCTGCCAGATGGAAATTTTGATCTAGGTCTCTATAACTGAAACTCTGATCTCCGTAACTTTGTTTCCGCTGGAAGAAGACTTTGATCCAGATCTCCATAACCTAAATCCTGCTAGGTCAACACATAGATCTCTGTAACTTTGTTTCCACTGGACGAAGACTTTGATCCAGATCTCCACAACCCAAATTCCGCTAGGCGAGCACTTAGATCTCTGTAACTTTGTACCTGCTGGACAAAGACTTTGATCTGGATCTCCATAACTTTGTTCCCACTGGAGAAAGACTTGGATCCAGATTTGCATCACCTAAATTCCGCTAGACGAGCTTGATCTGGATCTGCATACTGTTATTTCCACCAGATGAGCCTCACAGGCCACTGGTAGTGATAGCAACGGTTCCGTTTTTGGACCGTTTCTACTATAGCGGTTCCAAGAAAACCCAGACCCAGCCTGTTTGGTCCAGGTTTGTGCCAAATGGTTTGTTCAATTGAGTCCTTGACTATTCATCCAATGATTTAGTGTTTGGTACATGAAATATGGAGCTTCAGACGGCGCATCTTTTGGCGGTCTCCGATTTTTGATATCTTCTAAACTGAGCAAGCTGCTTTGAAATTATTGTCATTTTTGGCCGAAAAACGATGTTTTTGGGCTACCACTTGCTGAGATTTAAAGATATCAATAATCGGAGACAGTCAAAAGATGCGCTGTGCTGAGCTGCATCTTTTACATACCAAACACTAAACTCTCTGATCAATATTTGTGGCCTTAAAGTGATGGTTTGCAGAGAATAATCTTCGATTTTTGATGGGGTAAGGCCATTGCCACGCAGACCTATAAAACCGACCGGGTCCAAAACTGGAACCGTTGCTAACACTAGCCCGGCCCACTAGTAGTGATGCACAAGCCATTGGATAACAATAGGATAAGATTGATACAGAGGAGATATGATATACAGGTAGGGTAAGGAAATTCATGTGATGATATGCAAAAGACAATAAACAAGGAAACAAAATAAAGCAGCCAACGGAATACCATGCAAATAACAGCTAAATAGCCCCAAGATACATGACCGGAAAGAAAACCAAACAACAACTCACAAAATACCTTCCAAATGACATCAACAGTGGCCCTTCATACATGAACGGCGGAAAACCAAATGAAAGCCCACAGAATACCATCCAATAATAATAACCCCAAAGCCACCAGACCCTATTCAAAAACCCAGACGATACCACTATCCAGAGGAGGTTCATCAACCGGGTGAATGCTGTTGACTGCAGTCAACAACGGATCCACCTAACTGAGGCCAGTAGCCTACCGCTATCGGCATTTGGCGCAGTCTGCGGCAACCCAAGGAGGCCCGGATTCGGGATATTCTCGTCCCTGGTAAGTTTGAGCCAAGTTGAGACAGCTTCGTCCCGCTTGATAAAGATCATTTTCTGCTGAGGGAAAGACCATGGAAGCCCACCGGACTTATCAATTAGGCTGATGTATCTCGCACCAGGCCGGCCCAATAGACTTCCATCCTGCATCTTCAGCCCCAGAACAGTCCCATGTGACCACCTGAAATCCAGAATACGGATAGTATCTTGGTCATCATTGCGGTATGTGATACAGTTGGTGAGATAAATTGTACAGTGGTGCAAGATCGGCCAACTTGGTGCCACCCATTTGCAGGTGGGTTGTGATCATCCACACGCGGCAACCCGCCACCAAACAATCCATGCAGCGTATATTCCAAGGCATGTGGGCACACCAGAAGATGGCGAACCTGAAGAGGGCGAACTGCAAGAGGGCGAAACAGATGAGGGCAAACCGCATGAGGGCAAACTGGAACAGGGCGTACCGGAACATGGCAAACCAGAACAGGGCGAACCGGAACAGGGCGAACTGGAACAGGGCGAACCGGAATAGGGCAAACAGGAAGAGGGCAAACTGGGATAGGGCAAACCGGAAGAGGGCAAACTGGAGGACATGCAATGACGGGAGGGCGAACAGCGGGAGTGGGATCAGCCGCGGGAGTTGGATTGGCCACGGGAGTAGGATCGCCTGCAGGAGTGCGAATGGAACAGTCAGGAGTCAAGGGTTAAGGTTGTCCAGAGGGTCCCGGTTGTCCAGAGGGTCCCAGTTGTCCAGGAGGTCCAGAGGTTGTTGGTTTCTTAGGGGTTCGCCCGTGGGTGTCATCGGTCTTCTTTCTTTTCCGCTGGATCTTTTTAGCCCACACCTCCAAGATGTGCCATCCTCCCTGCGTTGACCATCTAAACCTCGGCTACTTCTTTGTTGCGCTCCACGCTTCCACGCACCACAGAGCCAGGCACATATGGCAAATCCATAGACAACTTTGTCAGTCACCATTTGGAAGTCCACTGACCCCAATGGATTCTGCCTTGCCCTTCCAACTTTCTGGCATTCCAGCAGTCAAAACCGGTCTTTGGATTGTCTCCGGGCTTCATCCCATTGTGCCGACACATCTTCAGAGGTGCTCCGGACTACGAGCCATGATGATGTGACTTTAGGGGTTGAGAGGGTGAGTTGTGTCGAGGTCCAAACGGTCAGATTCGTTACATTGGCTAGATTCCGAATAGATGACTTACAAGTTCCGTCGCCAACTATTTTCGAAAGCACATGGGCTACCACTCGAGGGATCTGGTGTCATGGTCCTCGGCCGGATTGTTGTCATCCCCGCTACGTTGATCTGGCCGAACAGGTTCCTTCCCTTTACTGGTGTTGGCTCTGTTGACTTGCCCACTACCCAGCAAATTACCATTGCCGTCGTCATCATCTTCATCATCGGACAGATCCCAGTTCCAAAGCGCCATTTGCCGTTCCGTATTCTCCAGCCACCTGTGACCCAGAGTCGCCACAGCCCACCATACGAGATCCTCTCCACCCCCAAGCGAGACTATATCGTTGTCGTCTTCCCAAGTAGCTGCTCTAGAGTAGATCTCTGCTACTGCGTCAAGTCGAGGGCTGCATTGTGAGAACATATTCAAAGCTTCCGTCACGTCTTCATGGATGTTACGCCTTTGGTGTTACAGGTATACTTCCGGAATCATACAGGATCACTCGATAATCCAAATATGGATACTCAATCCGAAATCATGAATTATGACTCGGATTTCCTAATTGGTTCAACCTTCCGGATTTGATCACCTATTGGTAATATCTCTATTACCCTACCTGCGTATCAATAGATCAACGACAGCAATCAAGCTGAGCGCAAATATGATGTATATTATCTCTAAATAGGTATTGGTCATAAGATATCTATTGTCAATGGTCATTCCTGATTGGCAGGAAACCTTATTCCTAGTTGCCAAACAAATGACTATTCTCTCATGCTCCAATAGATCTTTGCTTATCAGATGATATGTCGTCAATATCGAACCACTACAGCATCTTGAGATCTGCAGAATTGAATAAGAGATATGTTACTAACCAATGATCGATAAATCGGAGTCCTGTCAACCAAATGGACTTATAAGAATCAACCCTTATTTCGACCACACCTTCTTGGTCTGGGGCGAATAACACTTGCGATTCATATGTCCAGAGTGGAGCAGGATACTCTCCATTCAATATATGGCAATACAAGTCAGTTGCTGAATACTGTGTATTTGGCTCCAGTAAACCGTAGTCAAATTAAGGGTTCTGTCGTTTGCCGCAATAATTAAACCGTTACGTACCCGGTGGGTATATGAGAGGGCACTCTCACTGGCGCTTGGTGACACAAACCTATTTGTTGATAATTGGCTTCAGATAAGCTTGCATTCATACGAGGAATCGCCAATAGCAATAGTGTGGCAATCCGAGCTCATTACCTTGAGGACGTAGTCAATTCTCATGGGAGTTAGAACTCGACCATCAATGGCAGAAGGCAAGGATGATAAAGCAGTTACGAATGTGAACTCCGAAACAGGCTTTGACAGTCTTACAATTGTTAAAGATGTGGATCGTCTGATATATATCAGCGATACCGACATGGAGGAAGGACATCGATAATCTACTATCACATACACAATGTACATTACGATATATCTACGGATACCTTCTGACCTTCTCAACCTGGAGGTTAAGCCTTAACATTATTCCTGTGTATTATCTATTAGTTCTGTATCGAAGTCAACTAGGATACCTCTCTATTGAAGTCCAGAGTTGTACGTTCATCTTCAGTTCTATATCATGGATAAACCGATCACTCTTTATACTGGGTTATTCTTATGACGTTTGTCGAAGCAAGTTGTTCATCAGGACGAGAGCAAGACGATACTTTGCGGTCCGACGGAAGTCTGAATAACCAGCCCCATAAAGTCGTGGTTAAACGGATACTTCTGCTAGGATACACTTGAGTCGGCACTACTCCTTCTGCTGAGGCGAAACTACTTTGCTGTTTCTTATAAGACAGGTTGATATTTGGAGTTGTCGCACTTGAGAACATTCAGTCCTTCGGTATACGTGCCGGATGCTGGGCCGATACTCTTGAGTCCGAAGGGAGTCTGAGGACGAGCCCGATAGTGTGTTAGTTGAGAGGATCTTCTGAGTCGGATACTCTTGAATTGTGTGCTCCAGTATATTGACAGCGTAAGACAATACTCTTTAGTCGATACTGTCTTTCGGGAGCAGAGAATGGAACAGTTACCTTGTTACCTTGGGTGGAAATCCTTATACGCATTCTGAGTGATACTTTAATCTATGTTCTCTTTATTAGTCCAGAAGTCATTAGGGGCTTTTATTGAGTAGGACTTAGGGTGGATCTCCCGGTGTTGCAGTGGAATTGTTCGGTGCCCTCAGCGGTGGTGACGATTGAGAGCGCCCTCGTATTGTACCATATTTCTTAAATGTGCTGTCGGCAGGTCTTCAACAATCCTTCGTCAACTCCAATAATGTCCTCTGCGGAAGCCGGCAGCATGTAATACAGATCGCCTCTTCCGAGCAACAGGTATCCCTATACAGTGGTCAGGTATATTGCTCGATATGCCCAATAATGCTGACTAGGTAAACATCCACCATTTCCCGGCTGATATCGGGCATATAACCATCCTCTTGATCCTTGTTGTCCTTGTCCTTGTCATCCTCGTTCTCATCTGACTCCACCACCGGCTGTTTATCCTTTGGCTGCTGCTTCTACTCCTGCTCCTCCTTCTCGTTTCTCTTGCTGTCATCAGAGATGGGAATTGGCTTCATTACTTTTCGCATGTGGACATAGATAGAGCCACCGGTTTTCACCTTGGCCAACTCCAGCTTGCCAGTTGCAGGCCTGCCAGTATATTTATTCATGTGGTCCTGCTTCAACCGATGGCCTCCAGGGTGCTAGGGGTTCTGTTGTTTGGAGTTATCAGTCAGTGATGCCACGGTATGTAGGCGGTATCAAGGTAACCTGCCTGCGTAACCTGTGTTCTGGTTGTGACCATAATTTGGAGTCGAGTATAATGAGGTAGACAGGGTGAGATCGGTAGCGTTATGGTCCGAAGTCATAGGCGTGGGTGTGGGATCAGTCAAGAAGTGGAAGAATCGGTGCCATTGGAACCTCAGTCATTAGGGGTGCGAATGTGGAGCATGTGAAGTGGCAAGAAGATGGAGGAAACGGGTGTGATTGCTAGAGATAGTCTCTATATATACTACTTATCAGCTGCGACTGTGGGCATATGGATAGTAAACTCAATCTAGGAGAATTTCCTATGAACTTCCCAACTTCTGTTGGTATACCAATTCTATATCACCAGTGAAACAATTAAACCCACCGGAACTGGCATCTCTGAAGGATATATTGATAGGAATAGCCGATTCATTGATTTCCGCGCTTCTAGTAGATGAGTGAAGGCCTTTAGTAATCTTTGCGACTTGTGATAGTTGATGGTCATCAATATCCTCTAGACAAAGAGAAGATTGACAACAAACTGACCTCAGTCTGCCGTATGCGTGCACCGATGCCCAGATTTGCCACTGGTACCTGTAACTAACCAAGTGAAGTCATTGGTATTCTCTGCCTGCTAGATCTATCTCATCCACCGTGCTCAAGTCTGACGTAAAACTTTATTTACATTGTTCAATGTTACATACATCGTCAAACTTTATACGCATCATCAAACGTTATATGCATCATCAAACTTTATATACACAAAGGATAAAATGATTGACAAGATAGCTCTTCTTTGATCAAGCATTCCCTTATTTAACGGAGTCTCTAACCTTCTGACAGATCTGGAGCGGTCTTCCTATAACCACTTCATCTAACGTACTGCCATTGACCCATTGCTCGGCTTTCATTGGGCAGGAACAGGTGACTTGGTCGGTGAATTTATCCAATGGACTGCAAAGACCCTCTAACTATTGGGGAGACCTCGAGCCATGCCACCAGCATGCAGACCACGGACAAGTGCCATCCACTCGCTCGAATGCCTGTATACTGACTGCATGAGGATGGTTGTCCGGTGGGGAAACCTTACATGCCATCTGCGAATCAGCTATCAGGGGCAGCTGCCGCCACCAACCAACCATCGACAAAGCCACCTGCCGCGTCGAGGACAATTCTCCCCTCATCCGCAGAGTCTGAAAGACACCCCTGAACCCGATGGTAGTATCACAGCCCCAACACTCGATGAAATTCCAGAAGAAATTGACTCCGAAAACAATGACCTGTACCGCCGTTTCCCAAAACCGCATACTCTTGCCCAGGATTCCGATTCAGAGGAGGCTGACCCCGAGGAAACTCCGATGCATGAGGAAAATCTGGAAATCATGGTATATCACACTGCTCGGAGGACATTCAGTGACGATCCGGATTACAATGAGTTCCGAGATCCGATCAATAAGTCCATGGCAACTCATTTATTGAGCCAAAGACTTCAAATAGGCCATCAGATTCATCGAAGCCGACTTTCCCGATCACAAATTGATTGTCACTTCAACGACCGCGGATGCAAGGTTTCTGAGCACCTTTCCTAGACCTCCGGATGGACGGTGCACAATCAAATCTACGTGTTGGATAACCAGATGGCGAAATGGAGAGAAGCCATGATCTCCACGCCAAACCGTTAGAGGTTACTCTATTTTCGAGACCCAGTACAATGTGTGTGGGACCTCCGTTGCCAGTGCCCATAAACAGACCATATCATCCATGCACTGACCTGGACCGTAGACGTGGAGCATGATGGTGTGTATTCAGAGATGAATTCAGCTGACTGGTGGTGGGAGATGCAGGACAGATTCCCTTGGGGGGCAACAATTGTTCCACTGATCTGTGGATCAGACGAGATGCAGCGCACGGACTTCTCCGGCGACAAATAAGCCTGGCCGATCCACCTAACCATTGGGAATATCCATTCCTCTATACAGAACAAATACAGCTATCTTATGCAAATTTGTGCTTGCCTTCCTCCTCGTGCCGCCCAAGTTCCAACAGGATTCCGCATCCAATGACCGAGCCCAGAGGGATTGAAACCAGCAGGTGCTGTGTGATATCGCCCGGAGAGTGTTGGAGTCGGTCACGTGATTTCACAAGGGAGGAGTCATCAATTCCGGTGCTCTGTGGCCTTGTTCTGATAGCAACATACGCCGTTGCTGGCCAATTCTCGCTCCTTGGGTAGCAGATCACATGGATTATGCCAACCTTATTGGCGTCAAGTACAATGCTTGCCCTGAGTGCTACACTGGGAAGGATGAACTGGGGTTACTTATTCTTCAGCCGGACTTGGAATCCCACCGGCGAAAGTCACCTGTCTTCCAGTAGACATATCGGGAGTACCACAATGCCAAAACTGGTAGCCACTCTGTGGCTGAAAAGATCACTGAGGACTGGTTGGAGTGCATTAGTGGGTGGCCTGTACCGTGTATCTTTTGCGATCTTCCGCATTTTGAAGCCTACGATCTCCACTGGTCTAATATCCGCCATAAAATATATATTGGAATGTTTGATCACTCGATTACCTGAATTGTGGGCTTCCTACAACTCCACAGAAAAGCCGCAGTCTGTCATGAGATCTGGGCTGGAATTCCTCCATACCCTCATTGTATCACTGTGGCAAAGCCTACCAGCAAATTTCGCAGTGGAGTGGTAAAGAGATGGTAAAATTCAGTCGAATCATCTGTCGACATTGCAAGTAGCATTGCACCACCCACTGCCCCGTCACCGAGCGGTCTTTCAGAGAGCTTTCACCTGCATTCAGTGACTGGTCTACTGCTGTCGTGTCGTACAAAACCGAACTCACACAACCAAGACTCTCAGCTATCTTGCCGACTATTTAGAGGAATTGCATGCAACTAAGGATGTTTTGACCACCAATAGGACATCAAAGGACACAGACAGCATCACCCATGCATGCATGAAGAGCATAAAGATGCAACTCAAGGCCGAACATGCCATCGAGGATGAAGCAAGGGTCAAAAGTAGTGAAGCTCTTTCCCGTGCCCAAAAGTAATACCGAAAGGCAAAGAGCACCAAGCGCCTACGAAACGTCTACAATTGAACAGTACACGAACGTAGAAGCTTCGACTTCATCAAGATTCACCTCATGCTGCATTATGAGGAATCAGTTCAGCCCTTTGGACACTTTGTCAAAGACAGCACAGAAGCACAGGAAATGAACCATCCAAAGATGTATATAGGCCCTCATCGCCGGTCAAATCGCAACTTCCAGTATGAACGGCAGATTCTCAATGACTACTCACACATCCATGTCCTCTGGATGCAGTGCCTTGACCTGTGGCATCTGGCTAAGGATGGCGACTGGACCACCCAAATCCAGGAGGCACTTCAGTTATATTGACAAAAGGATCAAATTGTTGTCAACAAATACAACTGTGAGCAAGTGCCAATAGCGGAGAATTTACCCCTCAGTTTCTGCAAGGATGGGGCAAATATACAAATCCGTGGGCTCCGATACCCCAGACAAAAGGGCTTCTTTGTCAAGAATGAGTGTCTTCCAATGTACAACTTTCTACTGGTGGAATCCATATATCAATACGATAGATACGACCGTACTATACCCACTGCTGATATCCGGTGCATCAGCGGAATGCGTGCCACCCAATTCAACCTAATCGATGTTCCAGTGGCCAATTTCCAATCCTTTGGTGGTGATCCCACTGCCCATGAGTTGCGCTGCACAGATGACCAATTGTTTAGCAATGCTGAGCCTCCGAATGACTTTCTGTGGTTCCGGGTAGATGCGCAGCCGCCAGGTGAGGTAGGGGACTTACGAGCGGCACAACTTGTGTGGATTCTACTGCTACAGTATGGCCGATGGAAGAGATGCGTTGTTCTTTTGCTGGAGCTCCCGCTTGAAAACCAAGGCGTTTGTCGGCCTTCCAATGGGCTGCTTAGAGTCTCCGACAGAGTATTCTGTTGCCACCAGGCGGACCATGTCGCAATTGATATCAAGTCCGTATCAGTGGGCGCGCACCTGTTTCGCATCGCCTGTACCTGATAATACTCTGTCAATAATACTATCAACCTGGTCATATTCAATCGATTCAGGCCCAAACCACCAGAAGCTGAAGGAGACATGCAGACTGTCGATGACACTAATAGGCTAGAGAAATAGCGCAGGAACCGAATTGCGAGTGTTGACGAGCACAAAGAGGAGGATGATGCGGAGGAGGAGGATGTGGAGGAGTAGGGCGACGATAAAGAGTAGGTGAAGGTACAGTCTCCACAGGGCCTCAGGTGTTCTATATCTCCGACCCTCCGGCGTTGCATGGGTCGATCCGGATAAATCCTGCCAGTGGTAACAAGGCTTCGACTCACCCACAATCCATAGCTCGATATGTAGTGTTAGCAACGATTAAAGGTTACCCGGCTGCATTCCGGGTTTGGAACCGGACCTGATGATCCAGTATGGGTTGTTACCCGGAGAACAGGGGTACCCACCGGGTTCGGGGACGGGTTGGAACTGGACCGCGCTTCCATTTTACGGTTCCTCCAACTTTGGCTCCAATTAAGTATTTGAATTCTGATCGTATCGCAACATGATCTATACATGAAATGTGCAGATTGATGCCCTATTTCATCTCACATTCTCAGATGTGCGATCAGATCAATATTGATTCAGTCGCTTTGAAAATGAGCCGAAAAAGGACGCGAAAATGACCAGGTTTCAATCGGGACTCCACGACAATTGATCTGATTGCAAATCGGAGAATGGGAGATGAAAGAGGGCTTCAAACTACATATTTCATGGATAGATTATGTTGCGATACGATCAGAACTCCAATGCTTAATTGAAACAAGAAATGTTGACTTTTGAAGAGCAGGTTTTGGGTGGAAGCCCCTTGTAACAGTCCGATTCCGGATCGGAACTGGACCCGGAACCAACCCAGCATTTTGGACCCGTTGGTAACACTATCGATATGTAGAAAATACTTGACCACAGGTATCACTCCTGGCTCTCCTGTGATCCATAGCTTCATATGTAGAAAATTCTTGACCAAAGGCATCAGTTCTGGCGCATCCGCAATCCATAGCTCGATATGTAGAAAATACTTGACCAGAGGCATATTTCCTCTGGCTCTCCCACATTACATAGCATTACATGTCTAGAACAAGTGGCCCCAGGCATCAGGCCTCTGGCTCTCCCGTGTCTCATAGAATCTAGCAAAATTTCTAGTCATTATGTACAATTGATATAATACTGTCCAAGTCCACGGGCAAGTCCATAGGACTTCATAGTGCCACGAATCAAATATGCTATGGATTACCGGCCCACAGACAGCTTCTTTATGAGTTATGCATCGAATAAGGTCATTTTTCGCAGTGTGTTTATTCTCACCATGTATTTTTAGTGCACTTGTACTCTTCTGAGCCCTCATACAGTACTTGTGCATGCTTCGCACAATATCGGTACTCTTCGTGTGGTATCACACATATCAGTCGTCTGGTTCTCAGTGGGTAACTCTGTGGGCAACTCAGTGGATATCTTGGTTGACTTCTCGTTTCTCCCATGATCTTTTATTGTGATCTTTCTGCTCCTGATCTTTCTCCCCCTGATGCGTGTCCCTCGATGAAAGTCTTCTGGCGGAGGCTAATCGCAGTAGTGCTGGGATTTCAGTGTATCTTGGTCAACTTGGTAGTGTTTGCAGGAAAACTTTGTGGTAGACTTCTCGGTCGACATCTTGGTGCATATCTCGGTACACTGCCTGCCGGTGGGCCTTCGGCTTGGTGGTAGGACTTTGGTAGGCCTCTGGTAAGGAGGTTTGGCATTCCATTCTGTACGCGGTTCGGCTATAGTTTCTTGATCCTTCCATATGCCATCCTGCAAACATCTGCAGTAGTGGTGTTGACCGATTGGGCTCCCGGTAATCCTCTGGTTCGATCTCCATGTCAAGTCATTCGGCAGTAATATCCGGTAGTGGTAGGAATCCCCATAATCTTTGTACAACCACATTGGACTCATACGGTTTCCATTCGGTTGCCTTCATTGTAGATATTCGTAGCTTGGTTGATTGACGCCGTTGGTTGCTTTATTGAGTATGGCAAAGATTGCAGATGCATCAGTGCCTTCCGGCATTGTCATGTTGAGATTGTCATCAACTTCGTGATTGGGAGATGTGCTGTCTATATAGTTAGCTTGTCAATAAAAGTACAAGTCATACCGAAGTTTATATGCTTGTAGCTTGCCAGCTTTGATCAATTTAGGTGCAAGTAATAATCATATGATCACTTCCACAGAGGCTTAGGGTGGTGCGAATTGTATCTTGTGGTGGTAGTAGGCATGATCTGTGTTCAATAGTAGGATTGACTTCTTGGTCATGGCCGCTGCTCGGCAGGCTGTATTATCCATAGTAGTATTGACTTCTTGGTCATGGGAGCTGCTTAGCAGGCTGTATCATTTATACAGTGGACATATTGAGTGTAAATGACAGTTTCTCTAGATACTGGTGGTGTAACCTCCTTGTAAGAAGGATGTGATTTCACACCTGTACACTCAGGGAGACTTCGACGGCTTGTCAGTATCGAGCAGAGGATTGTGGCCATCTGTAACATCATCATTGGTACGGCCATGAGTACTATGTCCATAGCCTTCACCCGTTCGACCAGTTCCTGTGTGGTCATGGAGATGTCCACCTCCACCAATTTCTTTGTCTTGTACTCAGAGAAGTCCATCACCGATATCTGTGCAGTGGTTGAGAAAACCATCTCTACCAAATCTCTTGTCTGTTGATCCTTATCATTGATAACTGGCTGTGTTTGAATTGCTGTAGGTGGTAATCAGAAGTCTGGTGATCGGTGCTTGGTAGCTATTGCATTCTTTGTAGTGTTTCACTACTTCTTCCCCGAACTTATTGCGTGTTTATGAATTTGTCATCTTTGCACAGTCTTTCTCCTTATCATCATTTGGTGAATCTGTGATCGTGTGGCCGTTGGGTGCATGTGTGTGTCAGGCATTGGTAGGTTGATCTTGGTTTCTGAGATTGGAAGAGATTGCTGGGAGAAGTAGTTGCCATAGGTGGACATTGTGAGTTTGAGCGAAACAGTAAATGCTGGTGTGGAAGGTGATATAAGTGGACTTTTGAGATAGCCGAGATAACTGTACTTGGTGGCTTTGCTTATTTTTGCTGAGTCTTCATAGATCCACGCAATTTGTGTGGTTCCTCACTGCCCGGTATCCTAACACATCCTCTTACCCACTTCCGACGCTCCTTGATGGAGAACTGCTCTGTATCACGAATTCCCTTTGGATGCAGCGAGAGGTGGGGCAGAGTGTTCATGACGGGCTCTCTGCCTTCTAGCTCTGTAGTTTCACCTCACCGCTCCAAAAAATAGCCATATATTGGGCTGTATCCAGTTCATTGATGGAGAGCAATAATTGTCGCAATGTAGATGTATATGCCTCAGAACATCTAATTGGGAGTGCAGTGTGATGTCGGTTGTGACAGTCTCATGATCGGTGTGCAATTAAGGTTTTGAAGGTCATCGTGGTGGCAGCAGTAACAGTGGCTGCATGTTCGACGAGATGCAGTAGATTCGTTGATCTCATTGGTGTTGTTCTTCATGTGACTTCCACTACATTCAGAGGTAAGGACGTACGGAAACTGAAGAATGTAAAAAAGTCTCCGGTATACTTGGCGGTGATAAATGACCTGTTGGAGTGGGCCTCATAGGCTTGGTGCCTCGTAGGCTTGGTGCAATGGAATGTGCACATTTACAGGTGGTGGTGAGTGCATTATGGAGGTTTTGGCTGTGAGTGTATTGGTAGATTCCAATTGATAGGGTTGGAGGTATATATGTATAGGTTTGGTGGTGAGTGTTTGTTGAAGTGGAGTGTAGTATTGAATCTGCTTGGAGGTATGGTGGTGAGAGTGTGATGGTGATTGTGCGAGTAAATATCTCTAGTCTTTCTCCTTTTCTCTTATATCTGTATGGTAGGCTGCGGTGTATGTTTTTGACTTCTTATGTGGGAGAACCCAAACAAAGGTGTAATGTGTGTAATTGTCAATCAAGGGGATATAGTAGCAATGGCTAGTGGAGGTAAGCATGGAGAATGGTCCACACATATCCGAATGTACGAGTTCAAATGGCTTTGTAGTGTGCTTGGGTTTGACTTTGATCATCTTCTGCTTGTGCTTGACCTGAATGCGTGCGGTGCACATTCAGTCATCTTTGAAGTACCAATCAATAAGAGATCGTAGGGCAGTAAGATAAATGTGGGCTAGATGGTGATGCCACAGTCATGATTCTGGGAATATGAGAGACTTCCAAGTGGGCTTTGGAAATTCGATGGCAGGAGAACATTGAGGTATGGTGCTGGCTGCGCTTGGAGAGGTGTTGTGGAGTGAGCTTCTGGTAGTCTCGGTGCAGTGCGCGATTGATGGTACGGTGGTATGTGTACTGGATGATGCCCTTGCACTCTTCCTCTTTCTCCTTCTTGAAGTGGACTTTGTAGACACTCTTGGTACTAATTGCCTATGATGTTAATTGATGGTGATGATATGCAGTACTTATCGCGTCCAAATGTGGATGTGTATCCACCTGTGACCAATTGATTGATAGAGGGAGGAGAGAGCTGGAATGAAGAGGTGTAGAGAGTATTGACTTTGTACTCCTGTGAAATGTTAATGAGTCCATAGTGGCTTACTGTAACATTGTTGTCATCTCCAAGTTCAATGACTATTGGCTTGATGAAGCTTCGGAATCATAGGTGTATTTAGTCATTGCCAGTGAGGATGTAGCTGTGAGTGTACATGACAGTGTACTTAGAAGTGTGCTTTGGTATGGTAGTGAGTGCACTTGTCTGTGCATGATAAGCGGGCATTCATATACTGTCTCTCTGTCTTCTGTTTGAAGGCAACTTGGCAATTGTAAGTGAATAAATCTTCGTAGGTGCATTTGTAGTCATCACTGTGAATACCATGATAATAGCACATTTTGGTGTAATGGTGCGTGCACTTGCTGATACGGAGATGAGTGCGTGGATGTGTGCGGTATTGACTCATGTATGCTGTCTGCAATAATGAGGTGGTATCTGACTGGTAGATGCTTGTTGCATCGAATGGTATGGAGGAAAATAAGGTAGGTTTTGCAATGACTCTGTAATCGTTAGTGGTCATGGTGTTCAGTTTTAGTGTGTTTATGTGCGGCTGTTGCTACTGTAACAAACAGGGATGAATGTGGGTGGTTTAGGGTTTTTGAGGCTCTTGATCGTGAGATATAAATAGAGTATTCATAGTAAAGATTGTAGCAGGCGCTGGGCTCATAACCTGTTGAAATAGTGATTATAGAGAAGCTTGATTGTGTATTATCTAAGAGAGCCACAAGGCCATATATATATGAGAGTACAAGTGTGAATGCGTGCGTACGCATCTATGTATAGACCCTTCAGGCCGACAGTAATCTCCGGTCATACGAGACTCATCTCCGGCCATAAGATGGCAGAGACCTATCATGCAATATCTCTGTTGACTGTAGGGGACGCGGTGAGCGGATGATAGATGGTATAGTAGTGGTGATAGTGATGTCTAAGAGAATAGGAGGCGAGCCAGCTATCTACAGACTATATAGCACCGGATCATTATATAAGCAACAATCTTATCCGGAGTGTTTCCGGACGGTCAACTTTGAAGGTCATTTCGTCCAGGTCAACTCTGACCTGGCCGAGTGACTATCGCCAGAATACTGGATTACCGTTCTTTACGCCGCGAAGCCTTTACTAAAAGCAAAGTTCTGTACTCGCTCATAGGCTTCTTCAGTACTGCTGAAGAGCTCATTGCGCAGTAGCAGTTCCAGATGAGCAGCGGGTATATGGTTGATAAAGTGCAGCACCACAGCAACCAGTGATTTGTGGAGGCAGGGATCTCGCTACCATCCTAAGCCTGTGGAATCACTCGTAGCATTGGGGGAGCCATTTTGCGGGGGGAGTTGAAACGGACATCCTGTAGAATCTGTAACTTAATTAGATGATGCAAAGCTGCTGCGAGTAGATCTCCGCTACCAATAGCATGAATAGTAGCAGAGTGAAGTTGAGTTGACTTTAATTCTTGACTGAGCGGTGGTCTGGGATGGGAGGTAGGAGATGCTAGAGCAAACTTTATGGTCACGGTCATGGTAGTAATTCTTTTCAAGTTGTTGAGCACGCTTGCTCATGCATGTCTCACTCAACAATTCCCTTCACTCTTTGAGATTGGGATTACTGTATGTAGATTCTGGTGATATTGACTCGGCTAGGTCAGAGTTGACCTTAGCGAAATGACCTTCTCTCATCACGCAGCTGCAGAAGTAACGCCTGACCCGTGCCAAGTTCCCCGGTACGGAGTCTCAGCACTCCTCGTATCGTAGCCAACACTGCGACCTTTAACAAGCGGAAGTGGAGGTGTTGACGGTAGTCATAGACTCAAGGTTTAGACTCAAGGTTTAGACTCAGAGTTTAGCCCAGAAGCTCTCAACGTCGGCGAAATGGCCACCTTCCTGAGCCTTCTCCTAGATTCCACCCAGTCGGCGAATGTGACTGCTTGTCGGCGAAAGTGTTGGAAGTTTATTTCATGTTTGTATATATACACGTAATCTGGACCAGTATCTAGAGAATCAATGCACACAATCATTCAACAGGAGGTACTTCTAACAAGCAACCCGCCAATGATTACCCGACGTAGTTGGAAGCAGTAGTGTTGAATAACGGGTGACACCGACATACCCGAAGATGTACCCGAGGTTCTCTATATATATGCCTAGTCTTTCTCTTTCTCTCTTCTCTCTGTACCATAGAATCTACGCACACGGTTCTCCCCTTCCATATCGCAACAAGTAGTATCTTGTACAACAAATCAGAGAACTGTACTGAAGCAACGGTGAAGTTGGTACGCAACAAAGCTTTGAACTATGGCATTGACTACCACATATACTAAATGTATTATAATAGTGTACCGTAATTTGGGCAAGAATCACATCTCGTCACTCGGAAGTTATATCTTTTGGCATGTTCAAAGTAGAGATAGAGAAGCTTGATTGTGTACCAGCTAAGAGGGCCACACGGTATATATGGTCATACAAATGCGAATGCGTGCGTATTCATTTATGTATAGATACAGCTGAATACCATCAGTCTAACAGCAGTCTCCCAGTTTCCCAGACGAGCAATCATCTCCGGCAATACGAAGGATGAGATCTATTTATGCAATATGGCAACTTTCCAATAATGTCATATTTCATTGATACAACACGACAGGAATCCAAAACAACAGCCAAAGAAGCCGGTAAAATAACTCAGAGTGATAACCTCACCCATCCCATTCAGCCACAGCTGTCACCCAATATAAGAAATCTGCCATCACTGCCGCCGCTGCCGCTACCGTTCCCACCACTGCCTCCACATTTACCACCGCCGAGACTACCACGACCACCGCGACCTCTATAACCACGACCATCATTGCCACAATCATCGCTGTCATCGCCATCTTCGCCTTTATCCTTGTAACTGAAGCGTAGATGTGACGGTAATCGTTTCACTCTGAAATGTATACAAGCGACAGCCCAACCTCTGAGATCTCAGCATCGTCAGACTCCACGTTTAGTTTATTCGAAACATTCCCACCCAGCTCTAACACATCAACGCGAATCGGTATAGAAACGTCTATAGTTTTTTGGAGCACAAGCTGCACTACCGACTGGTTTGCATTCAGACGATACGACATCTACTGTGGCCATCGGGATGTTGTGGTTATGATATCGACGGTGCGGGGAGAGCAGGGTTTCGGAATTCGGAGGTGACTTCGAAGCTAGATCGGCCATTATCTGTGCTACTAAGCAGGCCGGGCACTACTATATCACCTCTCCAGGTTTATCATAGGCGTGCTATGAGTTCAGGTTCAAAGAGGGGCATAGCGGTGTTTGGGTGATAGTTTTAATTCGCAAGTGATACGTAGATGGGCGACCTGTGCAGAATGTATAAACTCGGATAGGGTGTAAACACGAAATGCGCTGCTAGAGCTTTTGATGCAGCCAAGGACTAAGCCGCGCATCGACTTTGCGGCTCGGAATTCCGGGCTGTCAATGCTTGTCGGGTAATACATAGTACTGTACCGAGCACGATGGTTTGGACGAAATTTTGTTGTGGCGGGGTTTTTGGTTAAAGCATGCACAGCAGAGGGAGAAATAATTTGGAAGGGATAGTGTGGCGCATGGCGTCCGAACTATTGTGCTCGGCACGGTGGCACTCAATTGCACGGTACTTATTCTAAAGCAGTGAAACGGTTAATCTTAACTGCCGGGACGCTGTTATCGAAAGGGTACTGTATTGCTCTAGAGAAGTTGCGATTGACGACAACTCTGGCCTCATTGACTTGTTCCGGCCAACCGCGGATCGATTTATCTTGCGGGGGCGGGAATGTACTGTTGCTAATTGTTTTTTACTGTCTGCTTGCCAAATCCCGCCCGCTTATCTGCTTTATGTTGGCTCGCTTCCGCACGTTCCGATCGCTTAACCCGATCTTTGTGCTTCGCTGATGTCATTCCGAAACAACATTAATCTGACGAATAGATAAGAGAATTGTGTGCTGGATTAAATGAAGTCGCAACTGCACATGTTCACCGGAACACTTTCATCGGAGTCGGTCGCACCTGGAATGCGGGATTCAATCAACATAGGTACCAATCGCAAGTGTGACCCTTGGCGGTTACCTTCTCTCAGCACACGCCCCACAATTGCGTTTCTAGTTTTCCTCAACGAGACCCAGCTCCTAGACACCCTTCCACAAACAGGACGACAAATCGGGCATAGTCACTGTATAGGTCCCGCACCTTTTTATGATTGTCCGAGTTAGGTTGCCGCACCTGCACTGCAATTATCAGCCGCCACAAACGAAACGTCACCACGGATTGGAAAAATTTGCTTGCTTAGCGATACATTGATTCAAGTAATTGTATACGGAAATAATAAACACCAATTAACTCTCGTTTAGGTTACGAATTATCATCATGAGGTTTAGCTACTCCCAACGCAATACTTCCCAGTCCTCCAGCGCACGAATACCTATTCCCTTCACACCCCTGCTACCACAACCCTATGAGACCCAGGTGAACCTAGTCTAAAGATGAGGGAAATAATCCGTCCACCGCAACGTAACATAAGCCCCTTCAGGAACGTGTCGAAGGCTAATAAACGACTCCAAGAGAAGGGTAACACGCGCGCAACAAAAGAAAGGTACAGATATAAGTGAAAAAACGAGCAGAGTAGATATGAAACAGTTTGAACTCTCCTTATCCAGCATCTTTCTCCAGTTACGTAGGCTATCCAAACCAAAGCCTGATGGACCGTACGAAGTAAAAACAGGGGCCGCGAAATAAAGTAGAAAACTGTAGGGTATACTGCCTGCTAATACCACAAAGGAGCAGACCTTCCAGACATAGCTCTCTATTTCAGTCGGAAACTCAAAATTCCACGCTGCAGCTTGAATCCCTCCATATCCTATCGACATGAATGCAAGTAGTGCGCAGGTTACTTTCCGAAGGTACCGATTTTTCCCCGAATCGTCTGCCAAGCCAGCGCTGTTGAAGTTTGAGATTCGGGGTACAACAACAAGCTGCTCAGGTGGAGCATCTGCCAAAATCTGTGCTGCTGAATGGTCGACTATGGTCGGGTTCTGCACGCCAGGGGGTTTTTCCCACCAGAATATGAACATACAGGAGGCGCACAATACATGCACAACTGTGTGCACCTCGAGAAGCGTGATAGGACAGTTAGTAGCCTTTCGAACGACAACCTACTTTAATCGTGAGTGTTGTAGACTTAGGAACGAAGACTGCGTCATACTTGAACCAGCATCCAAATCGCCTGGATGACTGCAAATACATCTATTCCCCCCGTACGAACAACCGCAGCGGAATCCACAGATAAAAATGTTCCTTGAGAGGCAAGTAGTTTAACTCCGTCCGGGGTGATACTGCCTGTTAAATCTGCCTCGCATCCACTTCCACCTATAATAAAGCCCCCCATGATCACATAATACCCATGGAGCATCAAAAAGCGACGTTCGTGTAGCTGGCTAATCCGCTACATTATAAAATCAGTCCCATACGCAAACAACTTTAGCATCGGTATATTACCTCCGCGTTCACATCCAAGTCATCTTGACGCTACACTAAAATTAGTCTAACAAACAAACAACTATAACATCAGACTACTACCCTCGAGTACGTAGATGTGAGTGCTGTGACAAGCTGTTTGGCCTGTATAAACTGCATGAAAGCGGATAGAATGACAACCTCGGGGGCGACTAGAGCGATTGCAATCCACTTTGTTTTACGCAAAAAAACTGAAACGGGTGACTCTCCGAACCCCGATACATTGAGATGTAAAATCGAATAGACGCAGAGAGACAGGGTAAGAAGACAACTCTCGAGGATCGCGGCGGTACCGCGGTGCCATGGTTCTGTTACCCATGCAGGAGCAGTGTTGTGTATGAGAGCAGAGTGATTGCCAAACGCCGGCAGCCATCCCTCACCAACTGAGGGGCATGCAGCTCGAACAGCGCTACACCAGAGGAGGAGTGAATATAATCGAAAACCAGTCGGGATGATCAGTGTCGGATGATAAATAGGATATGGAGTTCAGTGAGCGAGGCGAACTAATCATCAGCGCATAGGAGAACGAGTCGGCTTCAGAGGTGTAGAGTGGACTTAAAATCTGCGCCGTTGAAAGATGGGGCCAATGACTAGTACCCTGGAGAAAGTCGAAACAAGCAAATACTCGTCGGTTCAACAAGTTATTGGACACGTACTAACCGGTTAGGGTTAGTACGTGTCCAATAACTTGTTGAACCGACGAGTAGAGTGACACATTGATAGCTACGTCGATGTGAGACATGCCACACGCACTGATCCACAATGTATCCCAGCATGACTGGCATATTTGATACCCAAATAAAGTTCGTGTTTGCTTTCTATTACTTTTTCTCGTGCCCAGACGCTCCGCCCTAGCTCGTACCTCGCTAGTCTGGTGGCTGGCGTAGCGAATGAGTCGAAAATCCGAGCCGCGAGGATTTGAGGCTCAACAGGCGCTACGCCAGCCATCTAAGTCTGAGCACGAGAAAATCTATTACCGTCTTGTATGGAAATCTATTGGGACACGGATGCTGGTAGAATTAAATATATGTATTGTTACCTGTAGCAGCGATATATATGTGCGGAGCGAGACTACCTCAGACCGCGGATTACTCTAAAGGTCGAGTCTGATGGTTTCAACAACCGTGGCAGTTTCCCTGATACGGAAAAATATGTTGCAGAATCTCTACAACGCAGTTGGTGGTTTTGACACGTTGTACCTGACGTTGCAACTACCTTGTCTTCCTAACCAGAAAGAGTGCTCAATTGTGCATATTACGCAAATGCTAAGTCCTAATTAATTTTTCCTACTCTCAGTGCAACACTAAAATCTGTTCATAAAAGCAATGATCTGGGTCAAAATTGTTGTAGAATGTTAGATACACTCCAAGCTTGAATGAATGCAAGAAAGACTACAAATGCGAAACTTATTTTGCGTGATATTCCGAAGTGATTTCATGGGGGCACAGCTTCAGTGTTGTGGGGTGGCATTAGGGTGCGTACTATTTGGGCGCTTCCTGTGGGAGTAGAGTATACCTACTATTTTGGCCAAGCTATGGAGGGCTGGACGCTCCTTTTCTAGCTACCACCCAGAACTGGTAAGATATGGGGGACAACGGGTAGCAGGAGTGGAGCTCCGCCATCTAGCCGGCCAGCCCGGAGGCGGAGGGGATTAAGGGGCTGTCATACTCTAAGTAGAGTGAATACGGTATGATTAAAACAAAAAAAACTGGTAAGATATGACAACGTATCTTCTCCGCACACCAATGCCTCGATTTTATTCCGGAATAATACTAATCGGGTGGTTTCGGTGATCATTTCGCCAATTTCGCGTTCTTGGTTAATAATACTCAACATCCTTTTTCACCTTGATTCCTTCATTTCGTAGTGAATACTGACAAGTCTTTACACGCCACCTTCACCGCCGCAAATTGATATATTCGATTTGAATATGCTATCGACGCGACCTGGAAGGAACAATCGAAAAACCTCAACCCGTTCTGTGCGGCAAGATTCAGGCGGTACTCATACACCATCACTCGCTGTGGGAATTTAAACAGATGTTACGATATGGAAGTTGGGGAGAACCGTGTGTATTGACTATGGTGCGATAACCGTACAAGTCTAAAGATCCAAGATAGTAGGGAAGAAAAGAGTAGAGTGCAAAGTCTAAAAAAGCAGTCACAAACCCTAGGGCTCCGGCTCATGTACATCTGTAACAACAGATATCGTAACCGAGCGCTGCCCATGTCCTCGATCCTGCACTGTACGTGGTGGTGACTAACTAAGGCAAGGTGAGTTCAGAGTAGGTTATGGCGAGGACAGGCCATAGGGGATTGCGCCCCGCAGCGGAATTCAGGTGTAATTGTGTTACCCTCAGCTAATGTGTTTGACTCACACGCGGCATCGGGTTTTGCACTGCAAGTACGTGCGAACAAGGTGTGGCCTGTGCACACTGGAAGGGTGGGGTATGCAGCTTATTGACGTCATGATCGACAGCCGAACCCATGCACGCTGACAATGACGTCTCGCTAAATTTACCGCGTACGGAACTTTCGGTCCAGAGTTTCTCCGGCATTTGCGCACGGTAGGAGGATTATCTCTACAAAACTAATAATAGATACTTAGCGGTAGCTAAGGTGCTAGCCAAAGCACAGTCGGAAGTGCGGCATGCGATTGGTTATATGTTTTACCCTTGTACACCGGCTGTTTCTCCTTGTCCTGCCTTTCAAAGATCCTTCCGTTCCTACCAGCCTGGCGTTACAAGCAGTTCTTTATCACTACGTTCGTCATTCTTCGGTATCGGGAGTGTCTCGGTCTTTTAGATGGAAGAAAACCACTTTCTGTTTGATTTGGACATCGGCTTTCGTGTGGACACGAGACAAGAGACAAAGCGGAAATGATGTTAAAAGAACAAATCAAACCCAAGAGTGAAAAGGACTTTGGTACGTATCCTGAATCATGGACTGAATTGCGCAGAGCTCTTTAAGTGATGTCGTCCTTCTTAACGTGTTTGGTTCTCCCCCTTTTTAAACCTATCCTTGGTGACCATATTTCGTTGTTCATCCGCTTTTCGGAAGCATTATCCATGTAGTTGTAACAGACGTTCACGATGACCGTTTATCTTACTGCTTGACCCGTCTACGGTAGCCGTGATTCGCAACCCATCATTCGTTAGTCCCGTAGGTAGGTAGGTCTATCATCTCGAGATCAGTTAATTAAGCCTTCAGTTTGTTCAGTTTCACAATAGTCTAGTGGAAATAGTCTAGGACATCTTATCATCGGATCGTCTGGCATGCACTATCCAGAATGTAGAATTACACTGAATTGGATTAACACCTATTATGACAGTGAACTCCGTAGTCTGAAACCACAAATTATCTCTGGGTGCGGGTTTTATTTCCCCATCGCGCCGGAGTGGTGTAACTAGCGGAAAAGCCAGAGAAACAGATAACATACGAACCCAGATCTGCTTGGTATGTAATCCTGCGCATTGCTACTCCCAAAGTAGTCCTGGTTCAGCGACGCGGCAGTAGTAATGGGTAAGAGCCGAGTCGACTTGAGTCAAAAGCTCGAGCTTTGGGGCTTCGGTTGGCTCGAGCTTTACCCAACCACAGATTGGACCATCAGACGCTGTGAATACAGGGTGATCTACGACCTTGACACTAATGGTCTGAACACCACTCAAAGTACCGTGGGAAACTGCGCCACGGTGTTCCTAACCCAATGATGAAACAATTTCTAATTTAGTGGTGCATGACGATATGCAAAGATATCGTGCGTTGCAGTAGAAGATTGTGATTTGATGGATATGATCACGGATAAGGTCAGATGGCCATACGGATGCAATAAGGTTGCGCTTGTCAGTTTAGGCAGCTTGGCACGAGGCGGCCCGAAATAACAGCCGAAGCCACAAAATCTCACGAGGTCTCTCGGACTTATCTCCAATTCCCCCATTTCTTTTGCATTATTCGCTAGCAAAAACAGCGATTGGTGTGGTGTGTTTCCGGTTCGTACTCCCGGGGCCAATCACAACTAGAGTGGGAGTAGTTCCACCCTGGGTCGTCCACCAATGCGTGTACAGCTTTTAACAGTTGTCTTTTGGGGCGACAATTCTACGCCCCGGACTTAGCTCCGTAATAATAGCACTGCCGTGAAAGAAGAAAGGTGGCTATTGGGAACCACACAATCATTCACTGCCCTAAACGCCCAGCAATAAACTGCTTCAAAAAGGAGGTTGGGGAAAAAGAAGTTACTGGTTGTGGTAGCGCTTAGTGTGCATGGCACTAACGAAAAGACCAAAGAGTGTGAGTGGGGTATATCTTCGATTGGTCAACGGATGTATAAACGGATGCTGATTAGAATCGTGCGCATTCAAACCTACTGCTGTGAAACTATGTCACTGCTTCAGTTCCCAATAACACGTCCTTACTCGGGCAATACCATATAATGATGATTGTCCTGTCTTATCTTCCACTGCATTCAAGTTTGCCCCCATCTTCGATAATCCCCAGAAATCACCCACTTCTATTTTCTTGCACTGACTCTAATTCTCTACGATGGCGGAAATAGTCGCGGCAGTTGCCGGTGCACTTGCCGTGTGCTTCAGTTTTGTAGCATGGAAACGAGACAGGCGCAGAGATAAGAGAGTCCAGCTACAAGATCAAGATTTAATGGCCGAGGAGGCGTTTTATAATTCGGCGGTCTTCGGAAAAAGCACGGTTGAAAGACAATATATGCACGGCGTCAATGCCATAGGGAAGACTTTTGCCGAGGGGGATAGTTCGTATGCACTGCTCAAGATGGATCAATGTTTTGGCTGATGTGGAACCTCTAGAAATCTCCAAGGCGCTGATACGTACAATATATCTAGATTTACAGAGTCAGGTCAACATTCTTGAGTTTTTGTATAAACAAAGAATCATACTCTCACTGATGGAATATGAGGGGCTGAAGATTGCCTCTGATGATGCAAGAGTGAGAACGGTAGATGCACTCACAGGACTCTTCCAACGAAAGTCCCAATCAGCGCCTATTCCTCGCATTATGAGACTGTACGTACAAACCTTGAAACGATGTCTTTGGTGGAAGGATTCTAAGTAATGTAGAGATGACGAAGGAGATGCTTCTGGAGTTGGCCGGCAATCGCTGTCAGCACCACCAGCTCCAGCTGAGCACACAGCACTATTCCGCAACCCAGCTCTCGCACAGCTCTTACGCAAACATTGGCGCCAGTACCCGCGCCAGATCCCACAGCCGCCTTTGTTCCTCGACTTTATGTGCTCGCCCCAGGATCAGCACCAGCATCCGCCCCTGCATCAGCCTCAGTATTTGCTACAGCATCCGCCACAGCACCAGCCACAGCATCAGCATCTGCCCCAGTATCAGCACCAGTGCACGTACCTAGGTTGCCGATGCCCTTCCAACAGCAACACTAACGATAGAATATACACCCGCTCAAGGCCCACCGAACACCGAAGATAATTCCTTGCCAATACTGCTCAAAATATGGTGCTCGTTGCGATAACGTGAAACATCTGGATGGTGTTCGTGCTATTAAACTGGTGCAGGTGTCGGGGGGGGGGGGGGGGTGAATAAAGATTACTGGAAGACGGTGCATGTCACGGCAAGATATGGGCAGAAGGTAGTGCTGAATCGTGGTTCGAGAGAGGTGCAGATATTGAGTTTACATTGGTGGAATGCATTTCATTACGCAGCATCATTACAGGACAACAAAGTTATTCTGTTGAAGCGGTTGACGATGCAGGATAGGAGGCACTGCCGCTCTGCTTGGTGTGGGGCAATATGGGAATGACAGTCGTTATGTTGTCGCTGGATATAGGCGCAAATATTGGGGCGGAGATAAATATAGGGTTGAAGGCGCCTTATGACGCAGCGGTCACTGGGCATTCGATTGTTACTGGATTGAGAGAATATTAAGGAAGAGGATGGGATTGGAAGGATGGGCTTGAATGGCACTCCATGTTGCGATGTGGGCCGGGCATGTCGATATTATTCAGTTGCTGCGAGAAGGAGGTGCAGGTACTCAGGCGATGGCTCGTCATAAAGTTTTTTGGCTTGCTTAATTTTTATATGTTACTTGCATCACTTTGTACGTTGCTTGAATTTCGGCACAACTTGTTAATGTTTTAATGACACTCTTTATTCCCTAAGGCTACCTTTAATTGTTATATTACTATAAATTACTACTTATCTTTTGCACACTCTGTTCCTTCAATGTTTTCATCTTTACAGGTTAATTCATCACATCAATACCCATTAAAGGATGCTACCAATAAGTAAATACTATGTTACTATATAGCCCAGAATGAGGTCTAGAGAGGTCTCTCGGAGTTATTTGGAGTCGCCGATACACCTCTACACAAATTCTCACTCTTGCCACTCGCCACTCATGCCACTCCGATCACCGCATCGACTATTTCAGTTGCGATTCAGTCAATCGCTGAGCGACAGTAGTTTCGGATGCTAATACATCAGCGGCAATGATGAACGGTACCTTTTGAATACTTTTATCATACATTACACAAGTACTAGGAGATTGAAAACTGTGGAATGCCCGAAATAGCCGTCAACCCAACTGAATCGTCAGGAGAATTTGCGAGATCAATTGTCAAGTATGTATGTGGTCATTAGATATTACTCAGGATTGGTTCAAACCGATTCCTGAAGCTAGTAAACTGGTTCGGGCGGTGCAATGTGGTAGACCGAACTGTTCCCGAACCGCACCACTCAACTGCGGTTTCGAACCAATTCAGAACGAAGTATTGAGACCATTGCTTCTGCTCAAAAACACAGCAGAGTGGCATACAAATCTGCAAACGGGTGGGTACAGTCTACGATATTTTCGACTAACCGGCTTGATTCTGCCGCCGGAGATTTTTCCCGTATGTACCCAATATTACCATAACCAATGCAGGAGTTCTGCGTTACCGGCTGCTAGCATGTAGTGAAACAAGTTAACGAAAATCTTTTTTAGTCTTTCATAAGATAGTCAGCCTGCAGTTGGGGCACTTAAAACTGCAACGAGCATATGATGTTTATTGGAGAAAAAAAACGTGTTAATATATTGCGCAGCTTGGGGTTGGGTATCACCATAGAGATCATATAACGAGGTCTAACATGACAAGTCTATCTAGCTTAAAAAGTTTGTGATATGATCGTCGATTCGGGCTTTTGAATCTTTCAAAACCTACTTTTTGTGGTAGTCTAGATAAAAGGTGATTTTCTTTATAATTTCCGGGTTTACCGCATTCCTACGTAGCTTCAACGCATCAACGCAAATAGGTATGGAAACATCTGTGGTGGTTTGGTATGCTAGCTGTTCTACCGACTGTACAGATGGTTGCATCTAGATGATACTATATCTACTAAGTCCGTCAGAATGTTGTGAGGTGATGGTGTTGACGGCAGCGGCGGGGGAGAGCAGGACTTGGATATTCGGGGTGACTGTGAAGCCAGATTTAGCTATTATCTGGTCATTAATGTAAGTTGGTCGAGTGTTAATGTATCGTCTCTCCCGGACTATCATGGGTGTGCTATGAGTTCCGGTTGAAAGTGGGACATGGTGGTGTTGGAATGGCAATTCTAATCGGCAAGTGATACATAGATGTGAGACTAGTGCGGGTGTATACAAAGTATTGCATATACAGGTCTCAGCCGGAGACGGAGATGTCTTGTATGGCCGGAGACGGTGATGTCTCGTATGGTCGGAGATGACTGTTGACTCTGGTACGAGCTGATGGCATTCAGCCGTACTTGTACTTTCATATATATACTGGCCTTGTGGCCCTCTTAGATAGAATATAATTAGGCTTCTCTAGCATCACTATTTCAACACAAAGTGCCAATGCAAAATTCACTGCAACAGCTTTTAAAACTACTAAAAACCAAGCTACGCAACCAGTTTGCAGCTCGAGATTTCGGACTACCAAAGCAGGTCGGATAACAGACAGTAGCAGTCAATTACACGCTGCTAATTCCGTCACAGTTAAATCTTTAATCTTGATTGCTGGGGCACTTTTATAGAAATAGTACTGTATTAGGGAGTTTGCGATTGATGACCTCATAGAGTTGTATAGGCCAACGAGCGGATCGATTTACATTGGTGGGGGTGGGCACGTACAATTGATAATTGTTTTTAATGCCTCCTCGCTTCGTCCCGCTCGCTTATCTACTTCATATTAGCTTGCTTCCACTAGTTCCGATCGCTTATCATGATTCTCGCATGTGCTAACAATGCGTGCCACGAGGGACTCCAAGAGAATTCCCCGGAAATGACAGGGATTTAACTGCAGACATAGTGATCCTTTGCTGGCATTTTTAAGTATGTTATTTCGAGGCTGTAAGTTCTTAGGTGGCAGCGAAGTCTCTCGTATCTTCGTGGCTGAGGAAGCTGGTGTGGGAAGTGGACAATTCGATGTGCTGCGCCCTGAAGTCGTGGCTTCGCAGCATGCTAATCTTGACTATCATAAATCATTATCCGTGTTCACACAGGATTGATAGAGCATCATAAATGATAGAGTTCTGTTAGAGCACCACCGCGCGCCTCAACCCTTTGACTTAGTGTGGGGATGATTTTTGGGCGGGACAAAATCTGGACTTTGGAGCCGGCGCCGTGACGCGGTGGTGCCCAAGGTTCATTTGCCGAGTAGTGAATGAAGATATCGCCCTCGTGAAAGGTGCGCCCCAACAACTGCTTACGAACTCCTAATTCTAGATTTGTTCATAATGTTGTCACTGACGCTTCTTTGCTTCGTTGTATCGTTGACTTATTTGCCGATGTGCTACGATCATAGGCGAGGATCTCCAGCAGTCGGCTGGTTGCTATATGTGAAAGTTTCCGATAGGCGGAGCGTATATCTATATGCAAACAACCCCGCACCCCCAACTTCGTCTGCCACTTGGTGTGAGCCTCAAATGTCTGATCTAATCAGATCGCGGCTATACAAAGCTTGCTCAAAAAAAGATGATGGTGGAATACAACTAGTAACCATTGTTTAAAACTTATAGCGGAGGTTTCACATCCCAGAGCTTCCATTTCGCCACTGCGGGGATCCAAATGACTGAGGGTTTTCAGGTGTGAACCGAAATCCCCAAGTGGGAGAATATATTTCTAAATACTTTTAGGCTTTATTGCGGATCCTAATCCGATGCTATGAGTAACTTTCGTGTGTGAAACCGCAGCTTCGAAGAAAGCCTGTCAGTCCTTGTCACAATTCTCTCACAGGTGTTAACAGCGCTCACCAGACAACCTTTACCGTGACAAGTAATCGGCACGGCAACGGGAACTATCACTACTAACATCAAACCCGATAGAGAAGATCGTGTTCGCTCAGATAAACTCGCTACTTGTAACTACAAATCAACGCTAGTGTGGGATATACGTGATATGAGTAACTAGTTTTTATTAACGATTTTCAGTTCGTACTTTGAAGGTTTGGCAGCGAAAAGACTGGCGGACTTTAATTTTCTCCTTACAACGATGTTATAGTAGTTTCTGCTCTCGTTCCCAGAATTTTTCGTCGCTCGCAAGCCAACTGACGGGTGGTTTTCGAGCGCAAGTAGTTTTACAAGAATTGAACAAGTAGCGAAAACCAGACAACCATCCTCCTTCTACGCTATATTATATTTATACCAAATTAAATTGCTATTACTATGGTGATGATGGACAATTAATCAGGGTTTCATCCCGTCTGGGCCAAGCCATACTCAATCCCAGAATACGATTTCCTAGGCAGAGAACCCTTGCCCTACTTTGCCCTAAGGATTGAATATCAGGGCTACAACCCTATAGGCCCTACAAACTTCACATATACGCAGGAACCTACAAGCTAGATGATATCTGTACTTTGGACAAATGAAGCTGCTTATATTCACCCCGTGACGTCAAGCGGATCAAAAGCATCGGCAAACTCGACAAACATGGTGCAGAAACTATTGCGATATAAGGGGGAGAACCATACGCATAGACTATGGTACATAGAAGAGAGAAAAGGAAAAAAGACTCGAGCTATATACAAGACAGAGGCGAAACTTGAGTGGTCTTTTGCAACCTTTGCCACCGGATATGTAGCAGAAATTCAGATTATACCTCCTCCTTTGGGTGCTGTCAAGTTCGGCTTATCGTACACGTATATACCTTGATTTCTCACAGAAATATACCCACCGTGTGCTTAACTTCCGTATGGGTCGTACAGTCGCCTTGGACGGGGGTGTCGAGCCCCGGTGCGCTGCCGGTAACGAACGTCCCATATTTACCTATCCGATAGCCCCGTACTGCTAAAGTCACCTTCGTGCTTGGTATTTGACATCTCACGAAGGTCGCTTTCTTTTGCCTAGGGTAGAGTACTGTACTTTACAGAGCCTGGAGTTCCGAAGTATAATTTGGTCTCAATCCGACAATAGATCAGAATTTGACAGATAGCACCAGGTGTTCGGAGAAACAAACCCTTACCGATAAGAAACAACTAAAATTGACGGCCAAAATGCAAAAGAATTAACTGGGGTAGCTTCTGGAAGATCCGGAGGAGGCGGTATCTCTAAGCGTTGCCTACATCGAAGGCATCGTTAAATGGAACTCCGAGTGCAAAAACTGCGATGGGTATGAAGATGAATGCGGTAGAGTTGTACTGCGGGGAAGGTGGTGGCGGTTAGAGAGAGTGGTCATGGATGTTATTGGGGCGGGCGAGGGTTATTTAGTACAGGGTTTAGGGTTTACCCGGCATAATGATTTGTAGAGTAGACGATTGGTGTCAGCGCTAATATCCGGTATTTATGTCCGAGTACTGTACCAACGCAACGATGAAGTAGTTGCGCAGGCTTTAAATAGTCGCATTGATTACTACATGCACTATGCAGATCGTAGTCAGATATTAGCCGTAGCGTATTTTGAGTCAGAAATCACATTTCGCCACGCCGATATCACAACGTTTGGCAACTTTCCAATCATGTCTCATTAAATTGAACATTACGACAGAAAACAATCCAGCAGCCAAAGAAATTGGCCAAACAACCCAGAGTCACAACCGTACCATCCACCCCAGCCACCACGTCACTCAACAAAAGAAATCTCCCATCACTACCGGCCCATTTCATGATATCCAATACCTCTCAACAAACTTGAACACACACCAGCCTGAAAACGGAGCCCCCAGATTTCTCACAAGGACAACACTGGCAGGAAAATCCCTCCCTACAGCTGCTGTTGCAGCTGCTTTCCATACTTTGGCTCGAAGAGGTAGAATTGACGGTAATCGTTACACCCTGAGAAACGAGCGAGTCTCCAACTTTCGAAGCGGCTGGGGGGGGAACAGTTCCTACGATTGGTCCATTCGAAAGGACCACGTGGATATCCCGACCATCCGGATAGTTTGCATCGATAGCTGCATCCTGAGGGAGCTCGTAGTAGGTGAGATCGTTTTGAAGCATCAGTTTACCGGACTCCCAGCCAACAAATCGGACGGTTTCCTTCCGGCCATCATCGATGGTGCACTCAATCGCTTGCTTCCTGGAATATGTTGTGCAAACCGCGCTGAGGTGCGCCTTTGCACCCTTTGGAACGTGAAATTTCTTTGGGTTGTCTGGATCAACTGGGGTAGGGACCACATGGACGTTGAAAGTAGTGCCTGTATCCGATGCAGCTGACAGAACTTTTGGGCTGAGTTTTGTGCCGGTGGATGGAGGGTTAAGTGTGTTGTTGGCGGTTAGGTAACGTTGTGTGATCTTGTAAATCAAGACGACGTGCGACTCATCGTGCTTCGTGGCTTCATTCTCATTGTAACTGTAGACAGTAGTGGGACCACTACCGCTCCCTACGAACGTTGCTACCCACTTGTTATCGGAGTAGGTATTGACGTAAGTAGCATCGTCGCTGGGCGTCGTCACCGTCGCGCTCAAGGTCCATACCGTGTTGCCGTAGAGTTGGTGCCGCATCGTAGATTCTCCGGTAGAAAAATGAGGATAGCACGAAGTTTGAACTGATGGGTGAGGTTTAATCGGGCGTGGGCGTGTAAATTACAAATATTATGACGGGGATTGGGGTCTGATCGGACTCTAGTGGGTATGACACAGAGGCAAGAGTTTTGGGGCGATATCCACCATATTTATAGTCCTCTAGCTCAGTTATCATTCATTGTCACTGCCTACTACTCCAGTGTTAGAAGCTATCCGAAAAAAAGCGATATCACCACAGTCGCAGAAGTGATATACGAGCCCTGGCGGCAGTTGGCGGAGATTTTACAATTACTTAGACTACAAACATACGGCAACGGCCACTAAGGAGTATAGATATAATGATTGGTTTCTGCACTTCACCTATATTCACAAAACGCACGATTGCTTTGAAACGCAATGCAAGAATTCTCTGGGTGCGTATCATGGATAAGAGAACCCAATAAAGAAACCCCCGTCTGTTCTGTCATACTCTAGCAAGAGTGAATACAGTATGAATAAACAACAAACAACAACCCCCGTCTGTCATAAGTTAAACAAATGCCTTCACGCTGCCATCCTAGAGCGCTTCGCAGTGTCTAAGTTCTTCATGCTAAGAATGTTGGTTTCTGTATGTGTTGGACATGCATTGTCGCAGAGGTTAGATTTACAGGACTCACATCCAGTGTTCCTAAGCGGCCCGGCCGGCCGTCGGGCTTTTTAGAAATCTGCAGGCCGGCCAGGCCTGTGATTTAAAAGCCGGGCCGGCCTACAGATATCTGACGACCGGCCTGCATATATTTGAAACCTACATATATCTTCAAAGCCTGCAGAAGCCTGGGCCGGCCTGCGTATATTCTTGAGGCCTACGGACGCCTGCATATACCTTGGAGGCCTGCATAAGGCTTGTCTGCCTGCAGGCTATCTGGCGAGAGGCCGGGCCTGGATTCTAGGGACTACATTCGTCTCGACCTTCCTATTGTGATGCAAGGTGTATGTATTATTTTACGTGCAGTACGACCTGAAATTTGTTTCAATTCCCAGTATGGCCGCCGGTTTTAAGCGCAGCTCCTATCGTTCATAGCAGATACAAATTTGCTCAGTGAAATATAGAAGTCCGAGTCTTTTACACACAAACACAGCGGAGTGACATACAAATCCGCAAACGAGTGGATGGAGTCTACGATATTTTTGACTAACCTGCCTAATTCTGCTATCGGGGATAGTTCGCATATGCAGCCCATATTACCATAGCGACTGCCGAGGTTCTGTACCGCTGTACCACTAGCTGCTAATATACTATGATCACAAGTTGGCGAAAGTCCCTCAATCTCTCAAATAGTCAGTACACAGGTGAGACCTGCAAACTGCACGGACATAAGATGTTTATTGGAGAGGAAACACATGTTAATGTATTAGATATCGCCGTAGAAATCATATAACGAGGTCTGATATGACGAGTCAATGTGGCCAGAAAAATTGCGATATGATCGTTAATTCCGGCCTTTGAAATTTTCAAAAAACTACGTTTGGAGCTTCTTCTACAGACTAGATATGGGTTGCACAATGCATAGGAAAGAAAAACAAAACCGGTGACAATGATCAAGATTATGCGGACAAAGCTAGTCATTCAGTTTACAAAGTTTAATGTAATCAGTACGTCAGGCTCAATGACCTCCCCACAACCTTGGATCTGGCTGTATCATCCCTTTTAGCTACAGGAATTGAGGTTTATTAAATCGGAAACAATATCCGAATATCTATATCCGACGTCGTAATGGAGTTCTTTCCGTGACAGATAGAGTCTCTCTAAAAACCTGATCCAGGGTTCTCGGAGGCCCAAGTTTAAGTACCCGTATGCAATCAATATCACCGGCTCTTACGTTTTCTGTTGTGTCACCATCCATCATTTACAGGAGCGAATTATCGTAGCTGTAGTTGGCATGGATCATCCTCGATACAGTTTGGACTATTCCGATATAAGGTGCATTATATCATGCGATAACGGTGTAACAGGAAACAAATCAGATATGCAGTACGTTGTCAAGCCATGCAGGAGTAATTTCCTTTTTCAGTTGGCAGCAACGTATTGCAGCACACAGTTCATGAACTACTATGCATATCCATAATATTATCTGCATATGCAGCTGGGTCAGTTGACATCTTGCAGTTTCGCCCTGAGCGGTTTGAATCCAACAAGGGTTATCCACCCCACCTACCAGGCTCCTGGATGGGAGGAAAGAAACCACGTTTCCTGTTTGATTGTCTGAATGTATTGCAATCATGGATCTCGAAGCGAATGTGACTGCATCGTTATCACGCGATTGCACATAAACAAATTTCCACAAGGCAACGGGTAGCGAAACGTTAACCTGCGGGCCGTACCGTTTTACCTAACTACTCGTCGATACCAAAAGTTATCGGACAGCGCTAGATTGATTAGATTAGATTAGATTATTCACCATAAAAGCAAAACGGGCTCGCGCGGGATTTCCATATCTGACCTATGTAGATGGCGCAGCCAGGGTGTATCTCAGATTGGTAGCTAAATGGGGTGTCCGGAGACTTTTGATATCGACGAGTAGGCCCGTCTTTTACAGTTTCGTTCAGGGATTGTAGGCTGGTTATATGCAGATTCTGTTTAGGTGATTTCCGAATTTACTGCGTTTTCATGCAGCTCCAACACATCAACGCAAATTGGTACGGAAACTGCTATTGAGGTTTGCTTTGAAAACTGCACCACCGGCGGGATAGACGGTACATGCAGATGATACGACATCTAATGTGGCCGTCGGGATGATGGGGTGATGGTAATGGCGGCGACGGCGGGGAGAGCAGAATTTCGATCTTTCGAGGGTGACTGATGCTAGATCTGGCTATTATCTGGATGCCACTAAGTAGACGGGTACTTCTATATCATTTTTCCAGGTATTTTTTATAACTTGAGCGTGCTATAGTTCAGGTTGAAAGTGGAGCATGGTGGTTTTAGAGTGCTGATTCTAATCAGCAAGTGATACATAGATGTGAGACGCGGGAGATGATGTATATACGCTCAGTGTTTTTTCGAATTGGTTGCAATAGTCGATTGGGATACTTCGTTTGTCGATCGGCTGAAGCAACCAATGTAACATGTTGAGCTTCGCCACAGTTGACTGTCTGGCACCTACTTAGTCAATCAATGCCACTCTCGATTGCCCTAGAGAGTATTGTAGCCAATCTGAAGAAAATCGAGCGTGTGTTTGGGGGAGGTTAGCACGAGGTCAACTGCTAGATCTTTTGTAACTAACAAAAACTAAGCCGCGCATTGAATCTGTGTGTGGCTCGATATTCTGAGCTGCCAAAGCAGGTTAGCTAACAGACAGAAGTAGTCAATGACACAGTGCTTATTCTATAGTAGTTAAACTTTATTCTTAACTGCTGGGGCATTTTTATTTAAGGAGTACTGTAGTAGAGAGTTTGCGATTTGCAACTAGCTATGTCATCTTGTTTCGGCTAGGAATATCTCGGTCAGACTTGTGGGTAGTTCTAAAATCGCGAACTTCTCTGTATTGTGACCAGCATTTAGTGCCAAAAATGAAACGTACCTGAGATGGTAGGCAAATGTTCAATCATTGCCACTTACGGTTTAAATCCAGCCATATTTTATATGTTGCATTTTCCGGTACCAAATGCTGGCTACAAGTAACCTATTAATATCTCCTCGCTTTAACCCTTCGCTTATCTGTTTCATTTTAGCTTGCTTCCGCTAGTTCCGATCGCCTTCTCGGCTCGTTTAATATCTTTCCGTATCGTCTCGCTTATCTTCCCCGCAGACCAACGCATCGAATACATTCTAGAACAATACTAATTTGATTCATCTAACCTTATTTCAACGGTTATTATACAAAGTACCCTCCGAAACCTCGGATTATATAGACTACCCCGTACCCAAATTATTATACAAACTACCCCCTGTGACCAATGGCTCTTTAAGATAGCCAAAGTGAAATACTCTACAATATGACAACACGCCACGGCAAATACATCTCTTGGCATAGTGACCGAGCCTTTTACAAAAGGTACCATGACAGGAATATCCGGGAGTTTACGAATAGTTTTACTTGAGAGTTACAGTATTAGCTACATCTAGTAGCTAACTGGTTAGACAATAGTCTCATGCGTATACAGCCTAAGCATTGTGCGTTATGGTGGCCGATTGTCAGCGATGTATGTTATCTGAGAATTTCAAATTGGATGGTACCGGTGGCGGTAGTACTGGAGAAATTTGCAGCGAGCAAGTCATGGTGAGAAATAGTTTCAATCATCAAACTAATTAAGAATCACAGCCTGTGCATAGAGAGTAGTGTATATAAAAATCTAGGGATGAGGAAGGTAGTCTGTATAATTTGAGATTTTGAAGGGGTAGTTTGTATAGTAGCCGTTATTTCAATGATCACTTCGCCTTGATTCAGAACCTTAGTTAATTTTGTTTTCTTACAATCTGGTTGTCAGTCGGGTATGGTCGGTCACCTGCGACCGCAACATGCAACAATTCTGAAGCATGATATTGCAGTTCTGGCCGGTACGAAAACATTAAGGCGGCTGAGTTCCGGGGTTAATGAGTGTACCAGCTATCACGTGCTGCATAAGCTATCACTTGTCACCGTACTGATCATCTTCAGAGTTACACCCTCGGTGGTGTAAAGTCGTTGTTCAGCTTATTTAGAATAATGTAATTCGCCCTAAGTAAAGATTACTGAAGATAATATCCGTCTCTAGCCCTCCCACGCCACCATACCCTCTGCCTTCTCCAGCCTCTGTGTAACCTCATCATTCCTCCTCTCCCCAAAATCATCCCACCTGGCATCTCGCTCATAATCGCATACCTCAACACCTCAGGATAGCTCATAAAATGCTCACGACAGATAACTCCAGCCTATAAATTCGCCTGGAGCACGTCTCGATATCAACGACTGTACGACCCCTCTATAACCCCGTTAGTCCCATCACCCCATACCTCTCGGGAATAAACTTTTATCTTTCTCCGCTACAGCTACTCTTTCAAATAGCCTACCGCCCTTCCTTATCATTACCACCTACCTCTCTCTAACATAGCTTGGTTATACAATAAACCCGTGGGTGCGGGTGTCAGTACCTTCTTCAGCATGCGGAACTTAGACGGCGCCTTAGCCATATCCAGCGTCCCGGCGAGCTGTAGACACATCACCCACCAACTTACATCCCCCCCGGAAAGCCAAAGAAGACGAACACAGAGAAGTTGCCGGGGAGCATGAAGTTCTTGGTGTGGATTTTGACGACCCATTTGGGGTGGAAGAGACAGTGAGTGGTGTCTATGTCGTCAGTTATGTTATACGAAAGCTGGGTGTCGGGTGTATCCGCTAGTTCTACATCACAAACTTGTCGGCGTGGTAGGGAAGCCCGACTGAGGCTGAGCTATAGAATCCATAGGCTTCCTTGTGACGGTGTGGGCGAACTCTGCGTGCTTTAGTGGGTTGGGATAGGAGTAGTAATAGTCGGTGATGCTTTTTGGTTAGCATGCAATCACTAGAATCTCAAACTGGTATTAACTTACACAGAGTATATTTTCCCACTCTCGGGCACTGTGGTGTTGTGCCGGAGGTAATCAGGCTAGATGTCGAATTTATCTTCGGGTTGCCGGTAAAAGAATGACCGCAGGATGGTGTTGGCGGTATCATGCTGATTTTCGGATCTCAGGAAGTCTCTTCGTCTATGTTCTAATCTTCCAAATTGGCGGAGTAGTGTGTAGCTTTCAACATTGCGTAGATTCAATCGACGTTTGCGTGGGCGTGTTGATCAGTGGTGTCTGCTGTACGAGGGACAAAACTAACTGCAGCCTGGAGATATGTCAGAGCTAGAGTTCTCACCAGAGAATGGATAAAACTCACCACAAAAGCGGATTAAAACAGAAGAGCGCGACCTCGCGGATATGGTCCTCTAGAGATTTGGGGGAGGAATAGCCTGCTTCACATCAATGCTATTCAAGGGGATCAGTATAAACAACAGACTGTGAATCGAGCTGTGGTGGTTCTTACGCAATGGAAGACTTGCGGTTTTGCCACCCCCGTATACCTGGTATTGCTGAAATCGACATTGCTGTCCACCAACAAATGCAGCCTATACATGCCATACCACTAGCTTCCAGCATATCAGTACTTTTCTCAGGCAAAGACAGTATTCGTAGGGAGCATTGGGTTCGGCGGGATAAAGCCCTTCAATTGCTAATCAACCACATCCATCTGGCTGACACCAACCTTATCGGAATAGCGTTTAGTTTTTTGGAGAGTAAGTGATTGTATTGTGTTTAGCTCATTAACCTGGAGAATGTAAGGCTTTGGCGCCGATTACTTGGTCATTTAGCGAGTTTATATTGCGCTGGGTTTGAATTTCTGATAATTAGAGATCAAGATTGGAATTTTATAAGAAACCTTCTAACCATCGATGATACTCAATGAAGCGGCGAGAAGCATAGAAGACATTATCTTCTGGTTCGTTGCGCAGAACGGTGACCAGGGTTGGTCCCCACGAAATACATTAATGTTACAATTAAGTCAATGTGTTGACCGAGAACTGCGATGTTTCTACACCCACTGCTGGAAGTCCATTCTGCGCCTGTGTTGAGAATTGAAGAACGTGAGGCGAAGATCCGCCTGGTCAACACCCTGCTCTACCAGCGAAATTCAATACCAGAACAGGAGCGTCCGATCCGTTTCCCTCCTGCCCGAGTAATCATTCCGGAATTTAAAATGTGCACAGACATCGCTAAAGTGGAACGCAGGCCTTATTTCGGGTATGCCACCTACCTATATGCAGTGTTCCTAAGCGGCTAGGCCTTAGATTTTGCGGACGAGCTGGCTAGACCTATATGGTAACTAGTCTATGAAAACTAGATCAGGTGGTTTACCTCTTAAGTGAGTTGATGATACAGTACGTAACGGTACTCGGGGCAGGGAAAACCGGACACCCTATTTCGGGCAGAACTATTCATGTAACAGTGGATTATCAAACGCCACGCGTAGCATTAGGTTAAGCACGGCAGAAATTTGACCAGAAACAGTAAGTTTTCAGTTAACAGACAACTGTATTAGTTTCTTCATTCTCTGCTCTCTTAGCAAAATCCGATTTCAGATTTGGGGTGTCCCAATTCTTTTTCCCTGCCCCGAGTACGTACGGGTTTTCATTGACCCAATTTCATGATGTATAATATTTACGGAAAAACACCTTATAAAACCTGAACCCTGATCTTATCGTTGAAATTGCTTTGTTCACTTCAGCACATTGTTTCTAATTTTAAGCGCATTAATAAAGCGATATCAATTGATACGGGTATTGCGCATTGCTTTTTCCACAAATACCTCCCATTACCCCGCACTAACAAGAAACGTTCGACCACACCGCTCATAACCTTGATTGATAACCTTAAAGTATATTTTAATCTCTATAGTCAGTCTACACTATTCACCCACCCTAATACCAACTTAATTACAGCTTCTCGCTATCTGGTTCAAATTCGATTAAAATGTCGGGAGAAACACCACTCTCTCGGATAATTCTTCGGAACAACTGGAGCTTTTGTTGCGCAGCACTAGCAATATTGCGGTTGATGATACAAACGACGACGGGCGGACACCTCTACACATTGCGGCATTCCATAGCTCCGCTGCCACCGTAACCGTTCTATTGGAGCGCGGTGGTGATATGTATGCTAAAGATAGCGATGGACGAACTCCGCTGCACTTAGCCGCCCTCCAGGGCCAGAACAGCTGTGTAACCAGCCTGCTGAGTTTCGCACCCGCTACAGACACTAGAAACGATGATACGAAGGCAGATGACGATAGTATAGTGGCTGGAGACGACAATATGAACGCTATGGGCAAGAGAGAAGCTAGGTCGATCCGAATGGGCCGTATGCCTTTAAGGCCATAGAGCGGCAAGGATAGTTAGCTTGTTGAGGCTAGAGACACCGATGGACGAACTCCATTGCACTTGGCAGTATTCCAGGGTTACGGTAGCATAGTAACCGAACATCTGTAGTATGCAGCCAAGATAGAGGCTACAGGCAACAATGGACGAACTTCTCTGCACTTGGCGGTATCCCAGGGTCACAACAGCCTGATAAACACCCTGTAAGATCATGGTGCGGACACGGAAATTAAAGATAGCGATGGACAAACTCCCCTGTACATTTCCGTGTTGGGAGACTGCAGAGAGGTCGCAAAACTGCTACTGGATGGTGGTGCCGATGCACGGACCACGGACCACAGCGGAAAATGGTGATGCACGCACTTCTAGACTTACAATTGATGAACGCCTCGCCATCTAGTTACGACCATACTACCACAATGTTCAACCTTCTGGTTCAAAGAGGAGCTTATTTTGATACTGACTACATTAGAGAAGCGTTAGACTGTGGTATTCTCCCCTTAGCTAGAAAATGTTGGTTGCCCATGGAACGTTTGCTTCTTTGAGGTCGGTTGAAACGGACGAGTCGCCACAGTTGGAAATTCTGAGCAAACTGTTAGAAGTCCACTTTGACAACATTGCCGTCGACGACCTGTCTTCGTTAAAAGATCTCAGCAATACTGGTCTGAATTATAGGGACCTTGCTTTGCTTTTTACGTGGACACCCGCCAATTAGCCCAACATGAGTCAAATGCTGAAAATGTTACCACCACCCTGATTTTTCCTGAAGATTTTTTTCTGTATCATTACAACGGATGCGCTCACCATCACCACTCTCTAAGCGTCCAATTATCTAACCAAGACGCGTGCTTGGACCAAGAGGTGCTGGATCGCTGCTTCTTTGCCAATCCTGCAGCATATTACGATAAACAGCAAGCATTGGAGAATGAGGTTCGTCAGATCTTCCAAATGGACTGGGATATATTTGGCAACCTATACAGTATTGGCTATGCTATGGTAGTTACTATTCTGCGATTCGCTCTTATCTGTACATGATATTGGCTAAGTTAGAAGAATGTGCTAATTGTTGCTATCCTCAACCAACCAGCCGTCACCAATCAAGGCAAAGATGCTTAAATCAATGATTCGCAAACTCTAGGACATGGTCAACCTCATTCTGTTGGGGATGAATAAGTGCAACACGGCTAAGTTTCGCTGTGATACATTCACAATCATGATCAAATCTTATCACCAACCGCGCGTCGTGCAAGTGGTCCAGATATCCAGCGAAGTACTTGTGTATCTGTATGAGAATCTCGGTTACTGGTCGATTGACCCTTGCGACGTCACACGATCAACCGCATTTCAGCAGGTTTTCGCCACAATCCGAGGTGGACCCGTGGGACTTGGTCACCACATTGTCAGCCCTAACAGGCCCGTAACTTTAGGAAATGCTGCTACACTCATGGACTGTGCTGCATTTCTTATCCAGATGTATTCCCTTGGTCTTGTTATGTATACTGGATCTCACTCGTAACGTCTTTGCGGTACTTCTCTGGTTACCCTGAAGGGATTCCATAACAGTCCCTCGTCACGATCTGTGGGAATATGTGGCATTGGGATGTTTTGGAGACATGATCGGTAGTCCTGTCTGGGCTTTCCAACAAAGCCAGCACTCCGGTAGCAGAGATCTCCATTATTAACTGCAATGGTAGTGGATCTTATAGATACCTGGGGTCGAGGATATATCGACTCACCCGAGCAACTCTCACACCATTATCAGTGTCAGGATGGGTGGTGGAATATTGAGGCCAGTAGCTACCACCACCGACCTCAGATATATGAATTCATCCTGGGAGGGGTATAATCTATGTCATTGGGAAAAGAGCGCCCCATTCCAAGAAACTCAGCCGACCGCGGATATCAGCTTTACTGCAGCTTATAAACTAGTCATTGGGGCATTTTCAGTAAATCCCGACTGCCATTTTGATGGGACTAAAAGCTTCTTTGCATCGGGGCCGTTTCTCCAAGAGCTTAATGTATGGCATCCCTCTGGGAAAACCGACGGCCGCGAGCTGAAATTCTCAGCTGATCAATTTGTAACATTAACTGCTAGAAGCTCCCCAGTGTTGTCAACCGTCCCGTCCGCAATATCTTCAGGATGGACGGACGGCGTCAAGGCCGTCCGTCCCGTCCTCGCCCGCTGAGGACGGCGTGTCGGCCGTCATCCACCGTCACCGGCCGACATCGGGCGGTTGCTATAAATACATATACTGTAACTATAGAGCGCGCGGTACAAGATATAAATAGATCTTTTTGAGGGTAATATTGTCCAGTTTGCAGCGTGTATTCAGCCTCAACAATGGTCGAGAATTTGTAATCACTTCCAGGACATATTCACGGGAACGGGCGTAGCGGATTTCATTATTCGAATCGATAACCTTCGCGAAACTGACAACGACGGCTTCAGAGACCTTTGGGAATTTTTGCGATATCGCTTTTCGTGTTTTGCATTCTACCGGCTCAACTCCCAATCTCGATTCCATAAAGCTATGGTGGCCATTTGATAGTGAAACGCTTTGCCTGCAAATAAATAACGGCTGGCCCCTGCGGTTAAAAGATTCTTCCGACCAAGCAACATTCGTTATTGCATCCGCCCAGTGTCACTCCTTGAGTACAAACATCACTTGCCGGGATCTAGAATGGCAGTGGAACAATAATATCAGGTACCTACAGAAAACTGTCCAAACTCATGTAATAACGAGGGGAAGGGATCTAGCCAACATTACACAACGTGCGAAAACGAACTCTGCGATGGTAAATGGTAAGTACAAGGAGATGGGTACTTAGTACGGGTAGCAGGAGTGGAGCTCCGCCATCTAGCCGGCCAGCCCGGAGGCGGAGGGGATTAAGGGGCTGTCATACTCTAAGTAGAGTGAATACAGTATGATTAAAACAAAAACAAAAAAGATGGGTACTTAGTAATTTCCACAAGTGGCATAAACGCACCAAAAGTCAGCGCCAGGTGGAAACGGTGGGCGTTATTCCTGAGTTTCCGAGGCACAAGTTAGTCCGAGTGTATTGGAGGGAGATTATTAGTGCAAAACATCAGAGTCACTCTGTGGAGGTTATTATCACCTTAAAGAAGTGACAGTACTCCAATATTCTCTCTTGTTCTTTAGTTGGTAACATTTGCATTTCATTTTGGTTTGGTTTAACACATAGCTCTCCCCTCAATGGCAGTGTTATTCCTATAGGTTTTGCAGCAATCTCACCCACTTTATATTATTTTCTTTAAACTGTTAGCTATCGTAGTATTTAATTTTCTAGGAAGATCTTTTTTTTTGCTGTCAAATCTCTAGTTTCTCTATTGTAACTTTGAAAATTTCCTTATTAGATTGGGTATTACAGATGGTAAAATGTGATAACTTGCGGCGCGACGCTCTTTACTCTTTTACACGCTTACTTGATTTTTTTGTTACTTAAAATCATGAGGCGGAGGCCGTTATTCTTTTCTCTTCCTTTACCGCTTTGATATTTCGATGTGCCGTCTATCCGCAATGTGTAATATGCTCAAAACCTAAACGCCAGATCTTCTAGTAACGGAAACTAGAATCTGACTCCCATCAGCCCATTGATCTCAACTGTTAGGTAGGGAACTGGTTCAAACCGCTGGTCCATGGTGTAGTCCAATCCCGGTTCAAACATTCGAACATTGGGACCAGACCAACAGGACTGGTTCGCTTTTTCTAAGGGATTGATTCGGGACAGGTTTGAACCAGTTCCAGTGTGGCCACTCATGTTCAACAGCGGTGATTGAATGATCTATAAAATAAAGGGTTTCTCGCTCTTCACTTTCACAACTACTCACACAATGACCTCCGAACAAGATCTCATGGATGGAATACTTTCTAATACCTTCGAGGGTATGAACTTCTCTTTACCAGTCTCCGATGCCAATTGCAATTTATATCAGAGAAACCACTAAAGGACAGGTTCAAACTAGTCCAAAAATGGTCCAAACCGGCAGTTCGATGACTCAACTAGTTCACTGCTCGGACCAGACCATTGGAACTGGTTTCCCGCTTCGGACCAGGACTAGTTCGAATCGTTAAGACCACTGCATCAACGCGACTGGTTGGTGTAGGGTTTTCGGGTATGCACATTCTTACCCCCATGCAGGAACCTTGTGATCTTCTTTTGGACAGTTGTGTGCGTTGCATTTCCGCCTGCGATGCTTTTGCGACGATATTTCACTCTCTTCTCATTAATGTATCGACGGAAGGTGTCGTTGCCAGCTTCATTTAGCAAAGAAGAGGGATTAATATTGTAGGATACATGATATATATTGTTCTGATAACAGTTTAGGCCTCCCTTGAACAGTGTTGCAGAAATAGAGTTCGGCCAGATGAGAGATTGAGCGTTGGAGTTACGTAGGCCCCCTAATTCATTAACAATGGTCGGTGTATAGCCTTCATAAGGCGGTTCTCGGTCATCCGATGAATGTGACCAGGGACACACCAGGTAGAGAGAGATGACGTACTTAAGGAAGGATACCTAAGGAAGCCACCTTTGTTGGATGAGATTAGATAAGGAAAGCAGATTTATGAGATGAGATGTGAAATAGAGTAGTGTCAGGTGCTTTGTCACGATAGCCTTTCCGAGCTGTGATTTATAATTCCAAACGAAAATCGCTTTGTTTTTGTTTGTTTTAATAATACTACATTGTTCCATCTAGAGTAAACGAAAATCACTAATTTTATTCAACGTCCGCAGAATTGCCGCTGGCATCAGGCAGTTCATCGTCATCCCCGTCCCCGCTGGGTCGAGGTAGGTCTCGTAGTAAGCTGCAGCTTGGTGCTAGCGTTTTGTGTTGCGATATAGATGGGTGAACCGTAAGAATAGACTATGGTACAGAGAGAAGAGAAAAGGATAAGGCTCGACATAGATATTGCATGATAGGTCTCTGTCTTCTGTGGCCAGAGATGAGTCTCGTATGGCCAGAGATGAGCCTCGTATGACCGGAGATTACTGTCGGCCTGAAGAGTCTATACATAGATGCGTACGCACGCATTCACACTTGTACTCATATATATATGGCCTTGTGGCACTCTTAGATTATATACAATCAAGCTTCTCTAGCATCACTATTTGAACAATAGACACAGAGAATCTTGAGTATCTCCGGGTATGCAGGTACCATCCCTCAGCCACCATCGCCACCAAATCAGTCTTTCTCTAATTTCAACGAGTTGATCTAAAAGACACTCCAGCCCCAATTATTTCAACACGATGTCGATTACAGGGCTTATTTGTCGATTTCAGGGTTGGGGATATTGGATGGAAATGAGAATCTGTATTCCATTACCGATACACCTGTGTAAGTTTTTGCTTTGTTTTAATCATACTGTATCCACTCTATCTAGAGTATGTGCCCACTTTCCCACCCTCTCCGGATGGCCTGGCTAGGTGGGGGAGATCCTCTTCCTCTACCTTTCATCCCCGTACAGCTGTGAGGAAGGAGAGAAAGGTCAGTCGCCGGGGATGCTGGAGTAGTGGCAGAGAAGACCTCCATTCAAGTAAAAGAAGATTTATTGTATAATGAGAAACAGAGGAATTGTTTGGGGAAGCCGCCTAGTGCCTCTCTGGACAGTGTCAGGAACCGGTAGAACGGCTAATTTACCTGTTCCCAGCGCTAAACTAACTTAAAGTTGAAGCACGAAATAATCTCCCACAACCAAAATGATCAGATTGGTACGGCCCAAAGCAGAAAATTAGCAAGAAAAATTCTGAACAATAATTAAGACTAATTGAGCAGTGAAGCTGGTACTTCGTACAATGACAATCTCAATGGTGCCCATGACAACTTGTTAGTTATCGCTAGCTCCATCAGCAAAAGTTTGTTACCATCACCACCGTGACAGTGAATATATGTGCAATGCCTTTAGGATAGGTATGTAGCTCATCTTACGAAAACTACAGCCGTTTTGCATCTTACTCACAGTATTTTTGATAGTTTTCAACATTTTGTGGAACTCTTAGAATATATCGCGCTTTGACTTTAAGCTAGCCTAGCAGGGGGAACAGGTAACTTAGCCGTTCTACCGATTTTTGGGGCTGTCCGGAATGACTTCCCCGCCTAGTCAACTTCCGCCGTTCTAGTGCTCCACCAAAGGATGCACTCAGTAAGCAAACCCATACCTGGTTGCGAAGTATTGATTTGCACATGCAAGGCAATGGTACTAGTTCTGCTGATAGCGTCCGAACTGGTGTCGTATGGCATGAGCATGTCGGGGAGTAATTGATTGAGAAAAGATAACACACACGAGGTCACGGGCTCCGTAGCACTATACTCTGTATCGGACCACGCTATTGAAAACTCATATGATGCACTGAGTTAATTACTTCACAGGTTTGACCAATCCACATGTTACAAAGCAGACGAAAATCATATCGATTTGAAAAACTGAAGCCAGATTAGAAAGTCCCACGCGATACATATACTCAATACGGAAAAAGAATTTCCGAATAATTAAGCCATCGAAATAAAAAAAAGTAAGAAACAATCGTCAATCATAAATTAAAGACATAATCAACAAAATCAACAATCATAAGCTAAAAGTCTGTTAGTGTAACAAACATTTATCAATCACAAGTCCATATTCTCACCAATACCCCTGTCCAACTCATTCGCGTCAAACTCATGAATCTCGACAATCAGAACAACAGAACAACTCGATTAAATGTAAAGTAAAGTAGAAAGAAAATCACACCGAGGCATGGGGAAAAAAAAGCGAAATCAGCCCCTTAAAGGCGAATTATCAACCGCACGTATGCCTTCATCACAGTACAATCGAAAATGTTAGGATGCGTTCTGCCGGGGGTGGATACTTTTATTTATCCGGCGAGCTGATGTGGTCAATCTGTCGTTCCGGGGGTGACTACTTGACATAAACCATCCACCCCAGGAAATCATCTCCACTGCGCTCACTATATTATTGGAGAAGAAGAGTGCAATAGTTATTCATTTGTTGGCAGCGCAAGTTTAGGATAATGCAACAAAGTTATTACGAAGATCCTCCGTATGTTTTAGTTCGCCATGGTACCATAGGTAGCCTGCCGGAAATAAGAATCAATAAACCTCGACACGTTTGTGTCCGTGAAATCAACATAAACGTAAGTCCCCACGACCTACTTAAGTACCCATCGTCAGCAACCAGCACTAAATAAACAAAATCCGCTTCTGCAACACTGTGGCGAGAACCTTGTGCGCGCGCAGACCTACGGCACCGAGAAGAGAGGAGAAAGAACGCATACACACAGAAACTCCCGGTATGCCCCTGCCGCCATCCGCCATCCCAGTTTTTTGTTTGTTTTTATCATACTACATTCACTCTATCTAGAGTATGGCAGTGTCCGATTCTCCTCTCCTCCTTCTACCTTTCCATTAACAAACGAAACGAAAACAATATGAATGGTAGCACACAAAACAAAAGAAGGGAAAGAGAAAGAGAAAGACTACTAAATACACTCTGCTCAGCGGTGGGGGAACGTCCCGACCTCAGTAGCTGCAAGGAAGTACATCATCGCTTATTGGAACATCTCCACGGAAAACAACTCGGATATTGCACATGCCTGCGTCTTCCCGTTCTCCAGCCGGTTGCCCGCCCGACTGCTTTCCACAGCTCCCGCTCCTCATTCTTCCACTGCCTGCAGTGACGGAAGAGATGCTCTCGCATCAGGGCCACCTTCTTGCACCACCGCACTAATTTTTCTCGTGCCCAGACTTAGATGGCTAGCGTAGCACAGATGTTGAGCCTCAAATCCTCACAGGCTCGGATTTCAACCCATCCGCTACGCCAGCCACCAGACTAGCGAGGTACGAGCTAGGGCACAGCGTCTAGGCACCAGAAAAAGTATTGATTATCTCGCTGCCCGAAGCGCTTGAGGTAGGTTGCAGTGGTGGCATGCCCGCATTTGAATTAGGCACCGGCTTCCAGTTTTACCTGACCCGCTCTTGTATCCATTGTGGTTGCTGCACCGCGTCCCCTCCCACTGTGTTTTTGCTGCTGCTCGCTGTTTGGAGATCCTTCTAGCTCTGTTCGCTGAGCAGATGTACGCTCGCTGCTACCCCGAGTCTTACCACTCCTGCCACGGTTTTTCAACAAGACGGAACCTTTCCGGAAAGTCACTTCTTACAGTCAACTCGCGGCAGTCACTTTTTCCAGTCTCGATCCGGCCCCCAAACCAAGTAAAGTATATGAATACATCTTAGAGAAGTGCACGATGGTAACCAACTGTGTTCAAACTGAGTTCTCACCACCGGTACCAATCTGCTGCCCTGATTTTAAACTCCGTCTTCTACACTGCCAACTCCGCTGAACTCTTTGCACTAGTAACTTGACGGAGATGGCAGTTGGCCAGATCAGACTCGACTCGGTAGTGGTAAAAACTACTATAACTTGTTAGTAACACTCATTGGTTGCAGCTACTGTAGGAAACATACCGGTTGATAATTTGGTAGGTAAACTTGATAGATAAAAATCTACGGTCACGCGAGGAATTTTCAATCAGTAATGTATGAATGAATTATTTGGAACGGGGAGACTTCCGCAATTCCTTTATAATAGCACTTCATACCATAGACCACCGTGTCCTTTGTGTTGTAGTAGTGAATGAGGCCGAAGCCATATATACTGTTGTCTCAAACTGTGCATGATGATGGTGGACCTATACCAGTACTGTTGAGAAGTTCTGCACAAACATTGTTTTAATAACCCACGGTGGAACATCAAGATTGTCATAAGTGACTGCCGCGAGTTGACTGTAAGAAGTGACTGTCCGGAAAGGTTCCGTTTTCAAGTGTTGCTATAGTACTTAGGGGAGAACCGTGTGTATATTCTATGATATAATGAACAGAAGGAGAAGAGAAAGACTCGATTTATATACAGAGAATTATGAGAAAACTTTGATGCTTCGCCACTCGCCACTCTGAGTCACTTGCCACAGGATATGTAACATCAAGTGTTGCATATGTACTTGGATCGTGAGTCTCAGCATCTCTGGAGTCTTAGCATCTCTGAAGTCTTGTATGAGAATGAAGTCTTGTATGAGAATGGTGACTGTATGAGCATATGCATCAGGACCAGGGTGATGCGTCTCACGTCAGATAGAGCATACGCGTACCCATATGGTAGATTGTACATATACGGTCTTTGGCCCTCGAGATAGAACAATCAGTATCAGACACATTCAACATCAAGACCTAATTATGATGCGAGTGATGATTGGTGACCCTCCTCTTAGTGACTAGTGATGACGTTCGTAGGAACAGCCACAATTTTCTCAGGCCCCGTTACCATCCCTCGAGACCCCCCCGATATGCGCCGCTACGAGATACTGGGATTAGATACCAGGACAAGATAGGTCTAGATTGGGCCACAGTTGAGGAATTTCAGCCCCGATGCATCTGCCATATTTCGTCCCATCACGAAACTGTGCAACCCACCATTATGTACCGCCACAACATGCTGTGCGGTGCGCTAAGCCAGTTCGATATGTGAACGCATATTTTCCATGCGACATGTCTGCATACCATGATCCTCCGAGTTCTTGAGTTTTAGAGATAATTGCTTTTGAGCAGGAGGAGTTGAACTCATAATTCCAGACTTTTCTGTTGCCCCTAGATATAATAATTCACAACCTGAGCACAGTGTAGTTCCTTCTGACAGTAGTCAATCGCTCCTGAACAGTAGCAATATGTCAGGATTTCTCCCCCCTGCTACACTTGTTATAGTAGCCATGATGGCTATTGTCCGATCTAACTTCCGTCAGCCCCTCCTCAATTCTGCGACGTTCTGGAAATGCGCCTTCGACGGGCTCGACATGAATCTTTCTTGCTATAGTGCTGTGAATGAAGGGCTAGCTGAAGCCAAAGAATTCGACAAGGCCGGTTCCGCTATAGCAGCGACACTCCTGACTTTACTTCCAGCCCCCTTACCTTCACACAATTACCGGCAGCAAGAATTCGAGATCTATACTACATGAGTCCTCTTCTGTCGTTTTGGACTGCCGGCAGGGTGTTTGGCTTGCCAGTATCGCAGAAAAGCACAGTAACCAAAGATCGAATCTTCGCTCCAAAGGACTTCTGTGCAAACAGTGATACGAGTTCCTCGATTATACGTATCAATTGCGAAAATGTACGGGATCAGCCGAGATCCGAGAGAATTGCGGCAACCAACGATGTCGAAAGCGAGGGACTTCTCCCAGTGCCTACAAATGAATCGCGACAGTCGCATCTGCGTTTATTTCTGATATCTGCGCTGCTCTCGTTCTGTCAGTTGGCAATTTTTCTGGGATTGCTCTTTGCGATGCCACATATACAGTACATGGGCTTCATTTGGGTGTGCGGGCCATTTGCTGGAATCATGTACGTTGTCTGGTTGCTAGTTTCTTTCATCGGGTAAAGCTTGGTTATGGTCTTGGGAAATTCGACACTCAAATATCGCCATACATGTGTATATAACATCATGATCAAATCCGCTGGCCAAGTGGTATCTGACGAGAAACCGGTGGGCACTGAAGGCAATAGGACGCACTCTTAGATGAGTTAGAAGTGGTAAGTAAAATTTTATTTCTTGTATAAGACTTATTCAGATTCTCATAGTAACCCGATATCAAAGATATCTATCAAAACCTACAATGCCGGGACCAAGTCTCACCCTGTGATACTTCCTAAACCTACCGACTACGCAATTCATCATAGTGAGACTGTCGCATAAGGCTCTTGCCCGCAAGGCCGGGCCTTTGGCGCACGCACCAGTCGGGTTTATCCAAGCACTCATGCTTTTGCTTCTCACGACGTTGTTTGGAAGCTCATTCGGGAACGATTTGCTTAAGACTTTCATATTTGTCCTAGTGTTCGGCGCGTTGGTGTTTGGTTTGAGGATTCTCAGTATTTGGGTATGGAAACATCTTCAAGAGACTACCAATTTGAGTATTATCGACTGCGATACTACCGACGAGATGTGGGATGTAAGGAGCAAGTTGTGTACAATGCAACATATCTTTGTTCGTGATACGAACAAATTCCTTCATGCGAATGGAAAAATGGTACGCAATCCGATGTACATTGGATTAAAAGGTCACAGAACATGATCGTCATTGGTTACTCAGTGTTGACCTACATCACGTACTACCTCTGCTTCCGGCTCCTTACCCGATGGGATGCAAACAACGATCCTGTACTCACCAAGTCAATTGTGCCCACTTTTGGTGCGATTCTAGTCGCAGCTCAGACCGCGGTTGTTGGCCATGAATTCTGCGGGTTCTTCGGTTAATATGCTGCCAGTGTGGGCTGGCAAGTGGTAATCTTCATGGGCGTATTATCTTATTAGGGACCTATTATTACGGTAATAGGGGATGCTTTAGCGGAAAACTTTCTTTCACACAGCATCACTCGGTGGTGTAATTGTTCCTTTTGTTGCAAGTGTACCTGCATTGTGAGCGTCAGGTCCATTTGATATGCAGTTGGTGTATGAAGAGATGCCTCAGGAGAGCGGCTCGTATCAGTACAGAGCGGCTCATATCAGTGCAAACGGACGAGCAAACGGAGATAGATATGGAGATGAATATGGCTGATATGGGAGACAAGTCTGTATATATACGGGCCTTCTGGCCTCGAAAGATCAGTCAATCAACAAGTCAAAGAATCATCCATAGTAACACCTTTGATTTCTTATTTTTTTGGTCCTGTATAGATAAGAGGAGGTACATATCATTTATCCCATGATTTGAGACGATACAACTGTCAAGTGGTTGCCGTCCGCAACGAAACGGTGAAGTCTATCTACAGCGGTAAGAAACAATTGTCTGCCTGCGGGGAAGTTCGGAAAAGTAATAAAGAGGAATGGTAGGAGGTATTATTTGAGCACAAATTGACATGTAAGTTCTATATGCCACTAGATTCCGTGCTGGTTGTATCCGGTACGTAGTCCTTTGGCAAGATGAATTCATAATATCCGTTTAAGTGACAGCCATAATCAAGACAGTAGGTTATCAAGATCCAACTCTAAGCATCTCGTCAAAGTGTTTCAATTTGTCTTCCCCGCATTTGAGTATTTATGCGACTCCCCAGTATACCGCTTCAAGAAATCAAGTCAAATTGAATTGTATGCTGCTGTTAGTAAGTTACACCATTGACAGTATAGACAGATACATCCAGATAGTACAGTTATATAACAAAAATACGCGAACGTACGATAAGCAACTCAATGAGTGGTGATCTTTGACACATCAAAAAATTAGCCGCCATGGCAATTTGTTAGTCAAGTCAATAACTTCTTGATGGGTTGCCGATCTCGACTCATTATAGCGTTAATTTAAGCCGCTCATAGCACATTCGCGTATTTTTCTCTCATGACTGTCAATATCAACCTTGGTGGAAGTTATAGGAAGTATCGGGAAGGGATTGAGGCGCATCGGAAAGACACCAGAAAGACACAGAAATGATGTTAGCTTTACTTGCTGTAACTTACCGACTATTTTATCTTGTCTCGAGCCCAGACTTTAAATTTTGATGTGGTGCTATCACGCTGTACCCCATCATTCTTCGTCTGGTGGTAAACGAGGCCAGTAGAACATCGAAATATTGACCTCTCTTAATAGAATAGCACATAGTATAAGTAGAAAGAGTGTAAGAATTACAGATAGTGCCATTCATTGCAACAGAAAATAGTATACAGTTGACCTAGAGCGCCTCGATTCAAGGTGGGAGCTCACCCAGTCAAAAGATAGCGAGGATGTTTCTGTTGAAATAGTGATGCTAGAGAAGCTTGATTGTATTCTATCTAAGAGGGCCACAAGGCCAGTATATATATGAACGTACCAGTACGGCTGAATGCCATCAGCTCGTACCAGAGTCAACAGTCATCTCCGGCCATACGAGACATCACCGTCTCCGGCCATACGAGACATCACCGTCTCCGGCCATACAAGACATCTCCGTCTCCGGCCATACAAGACATCTCCGTCTCCGGCCATACAAGACATCTCCGTCTCCGACTGTACAAGACATCTCCGCCTCCGGCTGTACAAGACATCTCCGTCTCCGGCTGAGACCTGTATATGCAATAGTTTCGGTAACAGCAGAGAGGTAGAACAGGTGCAAGGTCTATATCATGTAGCACTTAAGTACACCTCTATGCCCTGCTTTGCATGTCCTGTTTAAAGCGAAATAGCCTAACAGCGCCATATTCTCCGCTCATAAGTGATACCGTATAAAGAGCCTAGCCTTCATCAAAAGAACAGCTCTTTACCGACTATGCAGAACCACTCTTGCATCCAGGTACAGGCGCCTCTACAGAGGGGGGAGGGATCCTCGAGTACCATATCACAGAGCTTGTGTGTTATCATAATGATGGTTGTGACTCTGATTGCTGACTTTGTGTTAGGATATGTTGTGCTGAATGGTGAAATCCAGAGAAGTCATCCATTACCATAGCGCTTTCAACAACCACCTTACTTAGTGAGCTGGTATAAGTGCACATTTAATATTGTACCACTCCTCGATCACATATAGGGTTGCGCTGTGAGAATAGACAAGGTAGATTCCACTTCCCAGCTCAGGTGGGTTTACTACAAGACGGTAGCCAACGAGAAAAATGATGCTTAGCGCTACCAGATGGGTACGAGACAATATTTTACCACCGACCGAAAATATGCATATTTTCTAGATACGTATCTACCAGTACCCAATCAAAAATACTTGTCCGCTAATCAGCATAACCGACCTTAACAGTCAATTCTTCGTCTAGCACAACCACTATGTATTGACGTAACTTTAATTATAGATATAGATCTATTCTAACAGCGAGTTGACTGCTAGGAGGTGGGTATGACCGCCAAATTAAGAGTACGATTCTTCTATGTGGATCAGTGTTAGGCATGTTTTCACGGAATAGCACTCGCTTGCGAGTAAGCAACCCTGTTGAAATTGTGAAGCTTGATTGTTCTATCTAAGAGGGCCACAAGGCCAATATATATGAGAGTGCAAGTACGGCTGAATGCCATCAGCCCGTATCAGAGTCAACAGTCATCTCCGGCCATACAAGACACGTCCGCTCCGGCCATACAAGACATCTCCGCTCCGGCCATACGAGACTCATCTCCGGCTGAGACCTGTATATGCAACAAACCCTTGTTGCATATATGGACCGCCTCCCTGACGTACGGCTTATGGGCTTCACCTGGGCTGATGGGGATCATGATCTCACGATGATGATGGTTGTTCCAGACTCAGCTGGAGATGCCAGCTGAGTGCGCATGCATGCGTACAAGGCATACTCTGATGCCGTATATAAGATCACACGATTGTTCCCAGTGTTCCTAAGCGGCCAGGCCAGCCCGGCTTTGCAGAGGCCGGGCCGGGCCGCCCTTAGCGGCGGCTTTTAAATGAGGGCCGGGCCGGGCCTGCAGGCTTTAGGCCGGGCCTGTAGGCTTTTCCGGCCGGGCCTGCATGCTTTTTCTTGGCGGCCGGGCGGCTTTTCTTGGCGGACTAAGCCTAAACAGAATATTTTGTTCGAAAGATTTTCTGCTGCCTTTACTAAGAAAGTCTCAAAAGTACGAAACATAAACCATATCCAACTCAATCATCCTAGCCCTGCCATTGCCATATTCCATCCATCAACCAGACCAAGGCTTATGCAGGCCGATGCAGGCTTTTTAAATCACGTGCAGGCCGGGCGGCCGGGCGGCTTCTGACCCGGGCTGGGCCGGGCCGCCCTTAGCGCAGGCTTTCAGAATGGAGGCCGCTAAATAGCCGGGCGGCCGGCCGGGCCGCTTAGGAACACTGATTGTTCCTATAGTTTAGAATACACAAGCTTCTCTAGCAATCAGTATTTCAACAACCCTTATTACTATATGACCTGAAGGGAAGTCGCCGATACACTGAGATCGCCGAATTGACTCACAGGCTACGGACTCACAGTCGCAGACTCATCCACAAGTTTTCACTCGCCACCGCCACTGGTAGTTGCAATCGTGAGCTTCCATAGACTTCCATGGAGTTCCAGTCCTTCATGTATATAAAGACCGAGCTTCTCCCTTAGATAGTAGAATGGACTTCGTCCGCTTTACATTCGTAACCCTCATACTTCGAGATAAAGTGTATCAAGAAAGATACAATAAAAATACCGTGATCAAGTATATATAACCCCATTCCATGCCAGTCAATGTTGTAACCACCGAGACTGTCTAGCAAATATACATTCACCATTACAATAACCAAAATCTAGTCATATCCCACCTCCTTTCATCCTGTATTCTTAGGCGTCCAGGCCCGGTCTACCTACATGAAGCTGGGCCTAATCGTCGTAAATACAGGTCTGTAATTAAAGCCTGACCGGCCGTCAAATCCTGATCGAAATTGACGCTCTAAGGCTCGCTTGAGTTTGTACTCTAGCTGCTGTCAACTCCACACTCCGGCTGCCAGAGGTGACGGCTACTCGCTCCCTACTCCCAAGAGTAGTAGGTTGCTGAGGAGAGATCTTGTTCCATGGAACTCTTTTGTTTTCGCGGTATCATGTCGGTGGTCAGGTGTCGGGTTACGATCAGCTTCACATACTAAACTAAGGCCAGGATCGACTTCTATCGCCGATACAAGTTAGTGGCGCCACTTACGCCATTTCCCTCGCTGCAATCGGGAGAGAGACTCCCCGTTCGACGGCACATCTCGGTGACATTGCCCGATATACTGAGTTGTCTGCAGTTTTGAGGTTCCGCTGGAGAAACAAAACTGGGAGTGCAGATTCCTAAGATATTGAACGATTATAGGTTGTCCATTTCTGCCTCATAGCACCAGGGCATGACAGAGACATTACTTAGGGTCAAGAGGTATTACCGGTATTACATGATCCTACTGTGTGGAGGAGAAGGGAGCGGGATCATCATCGGGGTGGCAAGCTGGGGTTAATAGGATGAGCGACATTGTGGGGTGTAACAACGCTAGCGGGTTTGGGGGTAATGATATCTCGTAAGAGTAGCCTATTGACATCTGAACCAAGCTCATATAGTAGGAATAGTAAAAGTGCTAACCGCGGGTTTGCCACTTGGGCCTGGTGTTTCGAAGGCTGATTGACTACTGCAGGCATCGAGCCGCAGCTTGGTTATTAAGAACTATTCCCACTCCGCTTAGTTAAGTGGGGGTTTCTTCCGACCCAAATGATAGAAATTACAGAGTTCATGGCTTATCCGGTGCAAATGGCGGTCAACGGATGAAGTAGAATGTGAGATCTGCATCCCCTGGCAAACTTGTTATCCAAGCTATGAGGGAGCACAAGCTCAATGAACGTCCTTTTGTATCGTTTAGACGCGATTAACCCTAGCCCTTCATACGTGGCTAGCGAGCTTTGCGAGTACCAAATCAAGAAAAAACGCTGCCACATGCCCACAGAATCCTAAAGCGAGTTCTAGATAAGTACGTTTTCACAAGCTTTGAGCTTCTCTTGAGAGCAACCATTACCAATTCAAAGTCCCGGTTGCTGCCGGCTCACTATTTGCTGGCATCCTCCGTCAACACGTTTAGGCGAATTTATATCCCTTACCCTCATCTATGTAACCCCCGCACATACTCATTCCCCGCATTTCCGTCCTCAAACTTGTAGTTCTTCACATCCAAACGAATCTATTCCGCAATGACTTACAACACTACCTTCAACCAGCTACCTCTTGAGCTGATACTCATCATCGCTGAGTCCCTAGATACCGCCTCCCTCAGCCATTTACATCAAACCACTTCCTACCTTCACGAAGCTCTCAGAAGCCGCCTTTATGCTCGCGCTTCCAGCCTCCGGAAACTCATTACCTTCACTCTACCTCTATGCTCAGTCTATCCAGTCATCACCGAATTCGTGTCTCCGCTACACCATTCAGCCTTCGTCGGCAACCACCACGCACTCACTAAACTCCTCGAATCCCGCGCGATCGACGTCAACTTATCACAGAAACGCGTGACTCCACTATTTTGCGCCGTTATTGCTGGGCATGCAGAATGCGCGGCGGGACTAATGGCCAACGGGGCGAACGACAAAAAACTATGGGATTTCCATGGTATCCAGTATTCAGCCTTGGACCTGGCAGCGGTATGCTGCCGCGAACCCATGTTCGTCGAGTTACTTCGTCATACGCGAATTTGGAGCAATTCATTTCATCATATCATGAACGGGATCACTCCCCAAGAATTCCGGCCAGTTCAGAGGAGACCAACTCTCGGACCACATCACCATTGGGTGCGCGCGAATGATGACGCCAAAAAAGACACTCCCGAGCAAATAGCCGCAGCAAACAACCGCTTCCGAATGGCGATTTCCTTGCTAGACCAAGGTTTTCCACTCGAAACACAATGCCACCAAGGCCACACACCTATCCAATGCGCACTTCTCCGATCCTATCCCGGGGATGTTAGTTTCCTGCGGTATATCTCCCGCGCAGACCGAACCCTCTCGTTGTGGGTCATAGCAGAACTGCTTTGCCGCGGCGCTAACTCCAACGTCCGGAATATTGCCGGACAAACCCCGCTACACCAAACTATCGCCGCCTGTGATGTTGAGCTTACATCACGCCTTCTAGACTACACGATCGTCGAAAACGACAGCATCATGCCCTACCATGATGGGGAAAAGTTTGGGAAGATGATGGTGATGTTTGCTAGCCGGAGTTGCGTATTTCGGAACTTTGTGCAACGGGGAGGAAGGAGGTTTACAAGGAAGATTGTTAATATATGTGCTTCTTTGCGGCAATGCGAACCTGCGCTGCGGATAGCGGAGGTGCTCTTGCAGGGAGGTGAAATGGGAATGGTATTGATGGAGAGTATGGGCTTGGATGGAGGTCATTATCTGACGAGGGAGGAGGTCAAGATACTTGTTGATATTTGGCACGAAGAGATTGACAAGAGTGCACGTGACATCCCACTAGGTACAATGGCCCCCGGATCTACTGCGGGCGTTTTCTCTCTTTGGAATTCAGGGAAACTTCGGGGTAGGGATATTTAAGCAAGATGTAACAGATAATGTGACTCGACGTTTATTTCTGTATGTATGTGTACTTGCTCCTGTAGTATACGTATTGGCTTTTGTTTGTTTGTTTTAATCATACTGTATTCACTCTACTTAGAGTATGACAGCCCCTTACTCCCCTCCGCCTCCGGGCTGGCCGGCTAGATGGCGGAGCTCCGCTCCTGCTACCCGTCGTCCCCTTCTGACAAAAAGGAAAGCATCTGAAAGTGATCAATAAACTACAAAGAAAATGGGATGAAATCAGGGAGAGCCCGCCGGCTCTTACTCCTACTCCTCCGCACGTTTGGGCGGGAACTTCCCGATATCGGTAGCTATCAGGAAGTCCATCACCGCCTTATCGCACTTCTCCATGGAGAGCAGCTCAGAGACTTGCACGTGTCGGCATCTGCCCGCTCTCCATCCCGTTGCTTTCCCCACCTCTTTCCAGAGCGTTTTCTGCTGGTCTCTCCATCGGCTGCAGTGGCGGAAGAGATGCTCCCGCGTCTGGGCTACCGTCCTGCCTCCACCGCCGCACCACCAGCATTTGTCGTCGTCTCGGTGTCCGAACCGTTTTAAGTACGTCCCCACTAGCGCGTGTCCGGACTTCAGTCGGTAGAACCTAGCTGCCAGTGGTTTCGCACTATTCATTGGGATGGGTCTCTTGCTCCCAGATTTGCCTTTTAGTCTGTAGCTGTGATGTTTGCTGCATTTGTCGGCCTCCCATTGAGCCTTCGCCGCCGTCTTTGCTTCTGAGATTCGTCTGGTCCTGTTCGCCGCCGAGGTGTGTACTCGTTTTCGTACTGTGCCTGCCCTGCGGCCCTCTCGCGCTCGATTCGCTTGGCGATCTGCTTCCTCATTCCCGGGGATGCCAGTGTGTCCCGGGACCCAGTGGATTTCTGTTTCAATACCGGCTTTGCGAAGAGTCCTCGCGTTCTGGTTAATCCATGTATACGTATTGGCTTGCCGGTTGCTTGGAAGTTCAAATTGATTCTTAAACCCAGAAACAGAATTGTTATTACTACTAGCCACCATGCTACTTAAATGTTACGAAATAGTGGATCATCACGCAAAAATTCTCCTCAATAGGGAATTGAACCCTAGTTTCCCGCGTATAACCAATTGACAAATTGACAGGCGAAAATACTAACCACTATACATCCTTCTCGACTAGCGCTTCGGATACGGGTTCACCATAATGGAAGGGATTGAAAAACTATTGCTGGTAGCATCTAAACTGATCTGCTGTCGTTCTGTCAATATCTTTTCCAATTGAAACTCGAGGCAGCTCTGAGGTGTGAACACTATACGCAGAGTGATTTATCTCGTGTGTGGCAGTAGCTGTCGAATCGAGAGTCGTGAACAGGATACTTCATTTGTGGTTCGTCTGTCCTATTGCCTCCTTTTCGTGATTCACCGACAGCTTTCTTTTGGCATTTGGTTACCAATAGTATTCAGATCGTCGTGGTGGTGGTCCTCGTCATCGCAGCGCTCACAGTGATCGAGCCGACTGAATCTATTCAGTATAGAAAGGGATCACCGGCATAAAAGCTGTGAGGCCATCAGAGATAGCTTTAATCTATAGAGGCCTGTCCTACAAAAGGCTAACCTTGAAGTACATATATAACATTAAGTGTTAAATGCATTAGATACTCTAACCTACTTTGTACAAGACTGCTGTTTACAGCTGGTCACAGCTTCTCACATATGTACTTGAGTATGTTCTTACATACACAATATTTTAGACGTCTCTTGATCCATACAATTAACTATCTTCACAAGCAACATCGAGAGTTCCGGGAAACGAGTGACTTTCCGTGACAGTGTTCCCAGAACTATATGCGAAAGGTCTCCAAAAGAGTGGAGAGAGTATTAAAACTAAAGAGAAAGGGTGGTAAGCAAAATATGCGACGTTAATATTAGATAAGCCTATTTGGTGACCGACTAACTGCCAAAATTTCTAAACATGACATTGAGACAGGTTCTGTGCTTTTAAACTGATCCATACACTAGAGGAGGTTATATTTAGCGAAGGTTAACAACGCAATGAAGATTTACAAAATAGTGACGTGGTAGTGGAAGAAAAGGAAGCCCCTGAGTGCAAATCCGTTGTATTTCTGCTTTTCTAATGCGGTATGTATCTGATTATATCGGTTCCTACTTGGCGACGGTATTCGTATATCATTCCGTCCTGCTTCATCAGCGCGGTTAGGAGATTGGCCGTTGCTAGTTGCTTGACAATTATCTACAACAGACAGATACCCAGTGAAAAGGTGAAAGTTGACAAATGAAAATCAACTATTAGGGACGCGAGGATGTAGAAGTTCCCTACGACTAGACCCATCTTCCAACTATTCCGAATAGAATTCCCCTTCCAATCTTGCGCATGTATCGTGTCGTTCTTATCACATACATACTGACATCGAGTGATACCGAGGACACCATAGAATTCATATCCGATCCAACGTCGGTTAAATGCTGAGCATCCTGCCACCTGGTAGACGTCGCCTCGTCCTGGAAACGATCTTGAATGTCTGAGCCTGAAAGCAAGAGTACTTTAGATTTATCTAGGCACGTGCTCGCAAGCTCACACAGTCGCGCGAATTTATTTCGCCACATCTAGGGAAAAGAGAAATAAAACACTAACTAATAATGAAACTCAAGGTATGGTCTGATCTCGTGCCCAGACTTTGACCCTCGCTTCGCTTAGGAAGTGGTTGGTTTACGAGATCAGGTATGGTCACCATGTATGACCTTAAGTACGTTGTCCAAATATTCTCAGAACAAAAACGGCGTTAACGTAAAGCACTGCCAACTTTCTTTCTTGATACTCCCTAGCTCAGGACAGGTGCATGGCCACCTTGAAAAAGGTTTTTCAAAACTCGAAACAGTATCGGAACTAGAAACAAAACAGTCTTTCTGACATGTGAACTGAAGCCTTGGAGATATTGCCCAAGAAACGCACAGACCACAGCTTCCATACCCTCCCAATTTGCCGGTGCATCTTGGAACAATTGCAGCAGCCTCCCGCGATCCAGCCCCGCACTAGTCAATGCTTCGCTGGCCTTCGTCACAACATCCATCGCAGACAATAAAACAAAGCAAAGAAATTCAAGCAACTTGTCCCTGCAGGTAAGCCCCACAACTTTGACGAATTTCACCAACTTTTGACATTCCTTCATCAGCCACACTCCAAGCGTCTTCCACGGTACGAAATAAACAACCGTTGCAGCCGCAAGACCAACACATCCGAGCACGCCAATATTCGCTGCAGCGGTAGCTTGCATTGCTCTCCCCGCGACATGCAACGCAAAGGATCCATTCGTGCACGTCACATACACGCCGCTCAAACTGAATTCAAAGGTCGATACCAAAAGCGCACTGATCGCCCCAACTCCCGTACTCACCCCGGCAAACACCCCAAAACATTTTTCAACCGCTGTCGACTTCTTTTTCACACTATTCTCTGCGCCACTTTTGATACCTCCATTTGCGTTCCCCGCCGCATCCAAAGTCTGCATCGCAATTCCATCCTCATTGTAGGAATCATCGACAATGGCAAAAGCCCACTTTGCACCTCCAACACATCTTGGATGTCGAACTGCGGGAGAGCGAGTAAGTATACGGCTGTCAAAACGGTCACCATTATACGTGCTTGCTGGATCCAAATATATTGTCGAGGCGAAACAGAAGATAAAGTCGCAGGCCGTGAAGGTTCCGGGAATATCTAGTCGGAGGTTATCGATGTTTATTGAGGCAACGATGTGGAGTCTTGTGACGCCTGTTGAGACGAGGTGGGCGATGAAGGTTTGGAGAGTGCTGGAGGATGTAAGGTATAAAATTTGAGATTTTATTTCTATTGGAGCACCGGTTAGTTTTGAAGCTTTGGTTGAGGTGTGGAGATGACTTTGAAGTACCGGTGGTGTCGTGAAGAAGTCGCGTTTTTAGGTCCTGGATGACGGAGGAGGAAGACACAAGGATTAAAATACCGACTCGGCTAGATCCGATAAGGTCGCATATTTCCTCGTAGATAGCATCGCACTCGGTGGTTGCGGATCCTGTACTAATAGCAGACTGGAAATGGTTAGCAGGCAGTTATGGTGAGAAAAGTAGATTGGGTAAATGATTGACGTGAATTACTTACCATAACTCGCGGAGAGTTGTAGGTACCAGCCAAAGGGTAATCTTAGATGTTGGGGCGAAGAAAATAGTTACGGTACTTATACGATTATGCGCTCGATGGCTGAAACACAGCTTACGGGCGGCTGAAGCTGATGCCTAAAACCGTCGCCAATCGTTCGAGCTAGAATGAAACAGTAACAGTAGATATAACGACAGGGATCGAAGATTCGACCAATGCGAGGGTATGCATCAATTGACGAATGCACAGCCCGCCGGCCCCAGCAAGCTAAGCTCGCATGCCAGCCCCTTCCTGGTGCGGGAATGAATACCCGCCCCAGGTAGGGGCTAGACGACTTAGTCGTCGGAATAACGGAGAGGCAACAAGCTCCCAATCTCAACACCGAAAATCAAAAAAAAAGTTTTCGGTCACCGCCTATGTAGATAATAACTGCTCTTGTAGTCTGCCTGCACTTGACCAAAATTGCTTGTGTGTGGTGGAAGTGCCCTCAGTGCTGGCCGATGCTTCACTCAGAGGTAGGCCGAACTTGGGTCTATCCTGCGATATGCTGGAGTACCTCCACCATACACAAACAATTTCGGTCAAGTGCAGGCAGACTACTAGAGCAGTTATTATCTACATAGGCTGTGACCGAAATCTTCTTTTTAGATTTTCGGTGTTGAGTTCGGGTGTTCAACCCTCGGAGTTGCACCGTAAAACTGATCACCTATTCGGGGACGTAAATCGTCCAGCCCCCTGGATCACCTCATGCATACAGCCCAGGCGCCTTATTAGGGGCGTGGGCACGCCCAGCGCCCACACCGGACAAGCCGCTAGCGGGGCGCCTCGCACTGCACTAAGAAATTCCGGGTTTTTTCAAAATTGCAAATTGCTCAACAACCACACCATGGAGAGAAGATTGGAGACTGCAATATAACAGATAACTCCAAAGCCTACATGTCAATCCAAAAATCAAGTCAAGCAGACCAATTTTGAGCAAGATGAAAGTGTGAGTGAGAGTTCATGAAGCTGACGGGTTTTTGCTCACCTTTTACTCCCCTGTTTCATCACCAATTGTAAATGGAATTCGCTAGTAATGCTATCAGGGTATATACAGTATGCTAGCTGTCACTTAATACTAGTCTTGGCATATTTGGGCTGGTGGTTGTTGACATAGGTACTATTTTTAAGATGCAAAAGTGGGGGACCTTCTACAATAGCATAACTCAGCAAGATTTTGCCTAAGTGACATTTCACAGTGTTTAGAAACTGCCAAACTGGCCCTGAATAGTCTTCTAACATGCCCAAGAGACTCTGACAGGGAGGACACTGAATTCCGACCAAAATTGGTGGAGAAATTGAGAGGTAGATTGTGATCCTCCTCCTCCCCCACTACCACCCACCCTATAGCTCCACCAATTCTTGGTCAAATCGAATGCTCTTTGGCACAGTGTAGCTCTACAATATGTAAATGGATTCCGCATTATTGTTGGCCAGATACTGGGATATACTGATGCCCACTAGGGGGGTCCGCTTGAAGTGGATACTTGAGACACCCCCTCCCATCAATTCACAAACAGTTCCAGAACCTGGCCAACAATGACACAAAATCCATCAAAATATTGTAGAGCTACACTGTGCCAAAGGGCATTCAATTTGACCAAGAATTGGTGAAGCTATGGGAGTGGCTGGTAGATGGGGTAGGAGGATTCAGATTTACCATCAACCCCATAGCTCCACCAATACTCAGTCAAATTGGACACCCATTGGCATATGGTAGGTCTACAATAGGTAGAAGAATTCTGCATTATCATTGGTCAGGTACTTGAACTGGCAGTGAACAGGTTGGTTACTACACTTGAGTTATGAGTCATCACTCATCCCAGATCTACTTTACAGTCCCGTAGAAAAGATTTACCTGATGGTATATGATGTGAATCTCAGGGTCAGGTAGAGAAGATTTACCTGATAGTATATGACATGAATTTAAGCATCAGGTAGAAATAATTTACCTGATGCAAAATACCAGCAGTGCTAAGCAGTGCTTAGCAGTATCAGTGGTCGTAAGTATAGTCCAGGCACTGTACTTGATTTACAGCCACTCCTTGAATAGTAGGGGAAACTAAAAGAGGAGGCAAGCAAGTGAAAGAGCATCTTGTTAACTACATTTCATATATAAACAATATCCTGGTCAAAGTAAAACTCACGGAGTTAATTGAGCTCAAAGTTGGGAGCTGGGAGCGGGGGGTAGCTCTGGTGGGAGTGACTACGAGATGCCCCGCTAGCGGCTTGTTAAATTTGGGCGCTGGATGCGCCCACACCCCTAATAAGGCGCCTGGGCCGTATGCATGAGGTGGAGAGTAGAGAATATACTTACTTGGCAAAAGCTGGGTTTAAGAAGTGACGGAGGTGGGAGTTGTGGGGACTACTCTACCGATGGCTATGTAGTGAATGGATTTACAGATGGGGGTTTGAGTAACGTTGGACATTAGGCGCTAAAGGAGGACAAGGGTGAATGAGTGATCACTGGAAATATTGATTATGATCTGCACCTCCTCTCGCGAACACGAATCTCAATCATATTTTACTTCTAAACGGGCGAAGGATATGATAGAAGCAGAACAATAACAATTTTGATCTATCGGTCATGGTTTTCCTTGTAAGAGATTAAGGTGGACGGGGTTCCCTAAGTACGTACATCGCTTGCGTTTAGACTGCATGTTTTAATGAAGATTAAATAAATCAATCAAAATGGGGAGGAGAGAAGCTTAATTTCTTCCGCTTTTATCTACCCCTTGTATGACACATTCCTACCCAGACTTTGCATGTTAGATAGAACTAGAACTTGCCAAGCTGTCATAAGGTGTATGGATCAACCCACGCTCCTACTGCATTCCTGGGTAACCGACTGTATTCGGATATGTACATAACACAGAATCGGCAGACAAGACACTCGAGGGGATCTCCCCCGCCTAGTCAGAGGAGGGGGTAATGGACTGTCATACTCTAGCTAGAGTGAATACAGTATGATTAAAACAAACCATCACTACCACAACTCTCCAATGTCAGGTCATATTTCATTTCAGACACCGAACACGGTGTACCGACAGTACCGATGCATGGTGTTCCAAAAAGTAATAAAGACCTTTAGCATAATTAATAGAAGCGAGAGACTAAATACACATTTTATCTATCCCCGAACTCACCTTCAATGCCTAATTCGATACCCCCAAGTCCCTTGCTATGGCTGCCATACACCGATGCTTTGGCGAAGTTCTTTCTTTCACACTGCATCACTCGGAGGGGTAATATTTCTTTATGCTTTATGTTGCATGTGTACTTGTATCGTGAGTCTCAGCCACCACTTGATGGCTTGAATGAGAATGAAGGCTGGTATGAAGATAGTGGATTGTATGGGGATATGCATAGCTTGCATCAGGATCAGGATGATGCATCTCATGTCAGATAGTGCATACGCGTACGCATATGGGAACTTGTACATATACGGGCCTTCTGCCCAGTTGAGAGAGATCAGTCAATCAAGTTATTCTAGCATCCATAGCAACACCTTATAGTTTAGATTTCTTATTTTCTTTGGTCCCGAGTGATGAGAGGAGGTACGTATCATTTATCTTAAGTCTTGGGATGATACAGCTATCATAGTAGTTGCCACCTCTAAGGCATGCGCAGTCGGAAATGTGCTTCATTGGAGGCACCAGAGTAGATACAGAACAGTGCCTTTTTCTACACCAAAAGTAAAAGGCATTTAAGTGTAAGAATTGGGTTGTGGTAAGAGCATGCAATAAAAGGAATTAGGACTTTCAAAAAGGTACGAAAAGGAGTTCCAGCAACGCCCAATGCCATTTTATCATATAACCGGTACCTTTTCAATTTTCATTTTGTATGGGGAAAGGCAGGAAAAGCACATTTCCGACTCCCTCAGAGCATCTGCGACGAAATGGTGACGCCTATCTGCCGAGGCAAGACATAATTGTCTGCATGCGAGAATGGTAATAAAGAGGAATAGGGATGTATTAATTATGCATAAATTGACATGTAGGTAGTATATGTCACCCGATTCCTTGCTGGCTGCATCTGATGCATGTTTAGACCTGACGCGAGCTGAAAGTAAGCGGGGATGATGGTATGGCATAATGCACACAACTCTCTTGTATATATATCGAGTCCTTCTCCTTCTCCTCTCTATGTACCGTAGTCTATACTTACAGTTTTCCTATATTGCAACAGCATCTAGTGCCTAGTTCTTTGGAAAAGATGAAATCACGATATCCGTTTAAGGGACAGCCGTAATCGGGGACGATAGATTATCAAGACCCTCAACTCTAAGTGTCTCGTCAAAGCGTTTCAAATTTTCTTACCCGGGTTGAGTATTTATGTGGCTCTCAAATTTACCGCTCTAAGAAATCAAAGCAAATCGAAGTGTATGGCGCTATCGGTACGCTGCACCACTGACTGCATGGATGGATGCATCCAAATAGCATATGACAAAAATACGCGAACGCACGATAAGCGACTCATTATGCAGTGATCTTCGACACATCAAAAAACAGTAGCCGCCATGACAATTGGATGGTCAAGTGAATAACTTTTTAATGTGTCGCCAATCTCGGCTCATTATAGAGTCAATTTAAGCCGCTCACAGCATGTTCGCGTATTTTTTGTCGCATGACTGTACGATATCAATTACCTTGGCGGAAGTTATAGGGAAGTAGTCTGTCATCCGGCTTTTTATCGCTGGGGCTAGCGGCAGCGACCAAGAGCCGTCTACATACTAATAGGGAAGCATCGGGAAAGATAATGCCACACTGGAAAGGCACCGGGAAGACTCGGAAATGACGTTAGCTTACTCGTCGTGGATTGGTACCTACTATTTGACCACCGACCGGAAACACGCATAGTTTCAAAATACGTGTCTACAGTGCCCAACCGAAGAATATTTAAGCGCTCATCAGCATAACCTACTATATATTGACGTGGCTCTAGTTGTCCATCTGGTCTGTCAGCTAGTTGAATGCCGGAGCGGGTATAACCGCCATAGTAAGAGTAAGATTCTTGTCTGTAGATCATATTCAGTAAAACATCTTCACGAAATAGCAATCGCTCTTGAGTAAGCAACGCTTGTACTTCGAGATGAAAGAGGGTATCAAGAAAGATTCAATAAAACAACAGTGATCGAATATACATTACTCCATTGCATGCCTATCAATGTTAAAAACATTTTAAACAACCACTACAAAACTTTTCCGAAGCGCTAACAATTACCGTGCTCAACTCAAATAGGACCTTGTATCATCCATCCATAGTGCGTCAAAATAAAATAGCTCATACCCGCCAGAATTATGAGCGGCAGATATTGAGCTCTGAGGTGATTAAACTGAATTTCTTCTGGTAATGATAGACATCTGGCTGTTCGTCGGACTACTTCTAAGAATTTACCTCGCCGTCAGCAATTCAAATTGTAGGACTTCTATGATGACATCCCGGCAGATAACTAGCTAGCGGGATGGGTGTTTACGGATGTAACCACCGACAGTCTAACAAATATGCCTTCACTATTGCATAACGAAAACCTGGCTAAATCCTACCTCCTCTCATCGTTATCTCCTTCAAACAGATGTGAATTATTTATCTATAGTGTAATCATAAAATAAAGATGAACCAGCACTTGTTGCACAACAACGGATATAATAGTGAACTTAGGGAAGATACAACAAGCCTCCAGATTAGGGCGTAGAAAATTCAATCAGGGCAAAGCAAAGGAATTAATAGCCGTTATAAATATGTAGGCTACAGAACAGTACAGATATATGTGGTCAACTTTGGGGCGTGTTACATTGAACGAGCTAATATAATGTGGGTTGTAACACCGGCCTGGAATTACATCGCTCAAGTCTTTTAAATGTCGGCTGAACATGACAAAGAAAGCGACAAAGAGGACAAAGTACACAATGAGTAGAGCCACGCGTATCATCCACACTTTTATATATTGGAAACTCAAAGAGTAGACAAGTGTTCGCCTGGCCGAGATGTTGGGTCTGCCGCACTGAGTGGGATCTAGAGATGACCATGCTCCCTACCACAGCTCGTGCCCGCCATGGGAGTTACACTGTGGGCGGTTAGCTGTATGCATTAAATAGTATTATAACCCGAATTGAGAATATAGTGACCAAATTGTGTTGATTGTAGCATATATTATAGGACAAGGATAGATACTAAGGCTTTGATTGTAATTGATGATGCGAAGAGAAGGCGATGCCTACGCAAGGTCTAGCTTATATCCACATTGAACATTTTCAAAGCTAGTACCGCACCAAGAACAGACTGGGTAATGCCGGATATAAAGATGACATCGACAAATTCCCACCTCTTGTAGACTGTGGTAACTGCTGCAACATCCTCTTAGAAGCTGCAGTAATGCCATCCCCTGCTTTCCCATAGCTAGCACTCTGAACGAAGGTAAGTATGAGGACCCTATACCCTAACCTTGTGCTATTCCAGACTTGCTTGGGCGCTTAAAGCAGGTCCCCATACTTGAAAATTTTGACGAGTATGAACTAAATGGGCTCAAAAAACCTCAACCGCGAGTCACCATCCGACATTAACGCTATAAACTACCCCACGGTTGTCGGTCTCTTAGCTCATGCCTTGTCACCGAACTTCACAGGAAGCCACTTGGTAATACAGTCCAATGGAGCGGGTTGTAATAGAAACAATGAAGTGCACTGCACTATACCGTGAGGGACCTTCATATGTTGTACGGCTACTTGACCGGACTGCTTTAATCAATTTAAGTAAAGATGGATTTGTTGTGCGATGTGTGTGGCGGTCTTCTCAGGGCTAGTTGTTAAGGCTAGCAGGAGTAGTCAATCAGCACTTTCTGGCGGGGTTCAAGCTGTACCTTTACAATTCACACAGTTTTCGCTCTTCGCTGCGCGTATCTGCACGCACGTGAGATTACGCCCTATAGGAATCAATCATACAGTCTAGCAGAGGATGCCACACTTATAATTCGGTATGGTATTCCCACGGATCGATTCACACTGCCTCCCAGAACTAGCCATACGTGTCATGAAGTATAAAGTACATTGATGATGTCTGGATTGATGTATTGGCTCACGCAAGATTTCTTGGCCATTCCTTATGCGCATATGCGGGGTTGTTGTGTAACCCCCGCTTTTTAAAGCAAGCTCCGGATCGGAGCGAGGCTCTTAGCTCCATAATCATCACGAACGACCCAGCCGTCGACCGTGGCCAGCATGAGTTTCGGTTTTTCAATCAGCGATGTTCTTGTCGTCGCCAAACTCCTCTCCAAAGTCATCAGTGCACTATCAGAAAGTACAGGAAGCTCTTTACACTACCAAGAGCTCATGTCGACGCTGTATTCCTACCACCGGTCAGTCCTTGAGGCTGAACAAATTTGCACTCTTCCGGCAACACAGTTCCATACTGCAACAAAGAATGCGATTGCCCATGTCGTGTCCCAGTCTCTTGCTCCCATAGAGGCTTTTCTGGCAAAGATTGAACGCTATAGAGGCTTGGGCTCGAAACGTCTCGACCGAAGTAGTTGGAGAAAAGTGGCATGGGGGATATTCAAAAATGAAGAAGTTCGCGAGCTCCGAGCAGCGTTGGCGGCTCATGTGGACACTCTCAACCTTCTTATTACCACTGCTGGAGCGTATGCCACCTTTGAGTATATGGAGTAGCATCCGCTGATGGCTGTTAGAAAATCATCACTACGAGTGGAGGCGAGGCAGGATGAAGACCGCTCATTGCTCAACAAGCAGAGAATTGAACTTGAAAATCTTAGGTCTTAATGGCTTCCTCGTAGTATTATGCTGAATGTTAAATTGACAAGCGCAGAATTGAAGTAGCCCGGAGCGTTGATATCCTACGGCAATTACAGATATCAGTTTCATTCCGGAACTTAGGTAATTCATGGGAATGGAATGGCGAGGCACCAATACAGTTCATGGATGCCCTTGGAAGAAGCCTTAAGCTACCGCTGCAGCTTGTGGGAGATTGGAATGTATGTGTAACTTCATCCGCATGCATCAGGCTAATACTAGCAAGGTGTTTGAAGCAATGCTTCGTGCTCGTTTTCATGAGTTCCCAGGCGAGCAACGTGTGCAAACAGGAAAGTATGAGATCCGGGACGAAGCAGATGCTGGCCGGAGTCTAGAAAAAGATACGTGGGCAAAGTTATTGTTTCCAGGGATGCGTGTGACTATGAATATGGTGATAGAGCGACAGATCGATGGAGATCAAGCATATAGATGCCCGCGCTCTGACTGCAACATGCTCAACGTAAAAGAAGAGGATTCGACTGGCGTTCATTGGTAAGTTTTGTTCCTATATTGAGTGTGGTTACCTTAACAGCTCTTAGTAAGAGGTGTGGGCTCTGGATCCAAGTGATTCAAAGTAATAGAATTGAAGAAGTAAAAGACGACGATGAGGAGGGAGACGATGAGGGCCTACCTCTCGAAGATGATGACGTGCGCCATTTCAAGCGTATTAGCTTGATAAATCATCGTATAAAGCAAAAGCGGCAGATTACACCAGTCTCAAGCCTGGACAATATGAAGGATCCCTTCCCTGGCGGCGTGTCGATATGGTACTGTGTATGTCCCAGAATCGGAGACGTGAATGTGAGTTGTTTACTAATACTTGGAAATGATGTAGCCTAATTGCGGATTTGGACCGTTGAATCCACACATCGATACCGCCTGTCCGAACTGTGGATGGTACCCTGGACAATCGCGTTGATTTCGGTTGCTGAATGTATGGAATACCAGGATGAGGGTACAATATCCGAAATCAAATGGAAATATTATTTATTTTGAAATATTTTTAAATTATAAAACTGTAGCTTATGATAATTTGAGAAACGTAGTTGTCAGTACTCTAGTCAGACTACATATTAATTGTTGTGTAAATGTAGTGTCAAGCACAGATTTGATATACCTAGAGTTGTGAAATGGGGAAACACTTGCTATAGCGGATCAATGAAAAAATGATTCCAGTGCTCCCGGCTATCCTCCGGTTCCTCGTCTTCGCAAAATCACCTTTATCACCGTGTTCTCTAGTTTCCATTATTGATGATTTCTCGGATTCATTTAACCCAACAGTACAGGTTCCACTCGGCTTCCCTTCACCTCACACCTCTAATTCCGCAAGTATCACTCTGATTAATCTAGAAATTACTCTTTGTAGTACTCTTCGGACACTTGTGACATGCTGAACTGAGTCTGTCCTGCAATGAAAGAATAATGTGAATTGAAAACACGACTACCCAATTCTACCGGTATCCCCTAAGCTACACGCTCGGTTTCCTTAAATTCGGTTCCACATCCTTATAGGTGTAATTTGGGCAATGATTACTGTGTGGCAAAGCCGGTGATTGGCTAGCTGGACTCCCAATTGAGTGATGCCAGAGCACCACACTCTGGGCAAGCATGTGGACATTGTGGCATGCACTTTTGCAAGGGCTGCATAGAGGCCAGTAGTGTGTAAAGTAGATCGGGAGTCAGTACTGACATGCTTTCTGACACCACTCGCTTCCCACACTATTCCCCATATAGTGGGATCAATACTAGAACGGAATTTAAGAAAACTGGGCGTGTAGGGGATACCCGTACAAATAATATGAGCTATACATTCATATATTGTATCATTGACTGCAGAGATTATAAATATATGTGCAATAGTAAAGCATTTATATTACAATGTTGCTTTCTTTTTATCTCATCATTTATACTTAGAGTAGAGTACCATAACGCAACTATATATCGGGTATGAAGGGGTATGGCTACATTCTACTCCAACTTGCTATATGGGGCATTTAAATATGCTTCTGCAACTGCCAGAAATGCTGCCGAAGAGGCATGCTGCAATCGGCATTCGTCATACCTGTACCTTCGTCCTAACCCCCGTTCGCGCTCGTGGCTAATGTTTGCGGAATTCAATCGACGTTTTGCGGAAGGAGCGAAACCTCTAAAGGTAACACAAATAATCGCTAGAAGGTTAGATCTTTAGCAAGGGTAGAAACAGGTATATCCTTCACTCTAAAATGAGGGTATAAATTTTTCCCTGGACGCACATATAAATGAAGCAGCCTGAATTATTCGGCCGTAAAGCTGTGACTGCGAGGGTGCAGGAAAGGTTCAACCGAGATCGTCCAACTAATGCATGAGAATACCAAGGCGTATGCAGGGAAAATTCAGAGATAAATGTATAGAGTGACACCTAATAGCTCCATCTTTCCTGCGTGGAACTATCTAGCAACCATATATTGTCCTGTAATGTATCATAAATCATTCTATACATATCCAGCCGTGTAATTTTCTGCATCTTCCATCGCCCTGGTCAAACTAGCATGGGTTCACATTGCGCCATGCATATTGCGGGATTGATCCACGGTACGAGCCGCATTCTGACGCGCCTTTGGCGGTAGTGACTTTGTTACAGCAAGTCAACAAGCAACACCGAACTGTAGCCCTCATGCTTAATTGCATCCCCACAGTGACCACGGTGGTGTGTGGATCTCAACGCCGGCTATTCGGTCCACGATTCAGTACATAAAGCAGGAGCATGAACCTCCGCGCGTGAGCCCCCACGAACATGAAATGTGGGTACGTGGTTTGATTTGAGCCACTGAGCGTGATACTATAGACTCTACTATAGTGTTGCAAACAACAACGTTTTGAGGCACTCAACTCATGTAGTGTAACCGGCTATGGTTTGGAATTTGAACCAGTCCACCGGTAGTCTCGTATCCACTCTTGCAGAAATATGAGTATTGTGCAGAACATATAACCGCGTACCCTTAGCCAAGTATACATGCCTCCCTTTCTAGAACAGACTAGTATTTCCATAGTACCTAGTTCAGTGATCTTATGGTTTTTGGAATGCTTATTTCTCCGAACCGATTTCGGTAGTATTAATCCCAGGTTTGCCAGCCTTGCGAGCGGTCGTCAGCGAATTAATGTAAACGTACCATCCCAACCACGACTCAACTAGTAACGAATGGTTATTGGTGATAGTAACGAGGATGAAACCGTTTCAGCCTGAAGACCCCTCGAGATTTCCTAGGCAGATGCTCCTTCGGTCCCAATAAACAGAATTGATATCCAACCTAATTAGTCCAACCCCGGCATCGATCCGACAAGATGCAATCCGTAAAGATCGGATATCGGGATTACGCAATCCACGACGAAAAAGCAATTGGCGGCTGAAAAACCGTTGGGTGCCGAGTTTTGCTTATCGTGCGTACCAAACAAACGGCCCCCACCATAAGACGAACCCAGAACTTTGAATACACGGCAAATACCGTACCAGGGATGTACTTTTGAACTATTAGCCTTAAAGAGGTAATACAGAACACCTCGTAAGATTCGCGTCCTAGAGTGGACATAAGTAGGTGTATGTAGCCAACGGAAAACAGGTAGTTTGATCATAGCAGCCGGCGATACGGACGAACTGAATTCGAATGGTTGAATAATTCATCATAGAGGAAGCCGCAGTATTTCGACACTAAGAAGGATGAAATGAAGCTGATTGATTCTCTTCCATAATGCGGCGGTACACGCGGAACAAGAGTAGGCTCTACCCACCCTGTTCCAGCTAAGATTCATGCGTTTTAGGTTTGCATGAAGTAAGCCTGCGGCTGTACCTGATCGAAACGGAATGGAAGATCAGCCGCACCATATAACTTCCATTATGTTTTCAAATTTAGTTGAGGTTACCAATTATAACAGATATATAAATGAAGTATCGAAAGATATAGTTCTAATCCGAAACTTATTATTTGTGGCGGGAGTGTCAAGCCTGTCCCATCCTCAGAAACACCAAATATAAATGTGCCGAATCAACCGAGTAGAGAACTATACTGCTTCCTAAGATATCGGGTAGCGCCACTGGCCAATTGTAGAATGACTCCTTCTGTATCGGAAACGGTATTCGGTGTGGCTACGTCTGCAATAACATATATCCACATTTTAAAACAAGTGCCCGATTGGTGGCGGTGTATTCCTCCGTATTTTTCTTAACATCTCGGTAGATTCGGCCGGAATTGCCTACCGGCATCTGACAAGTGGAACAACATCTCTGCCGGTAGCGGCGTAGACTTACCCTTTCGACTGCCGTGATCCGGATCCGCCTCGAAGTAAACTTACGGTAATGGTGATGTGAAACTACCGGGCCACAGGAACGAGCAGGGCTCAAAGATGGTTCTCGAGCCGCAGCTATCCACGTATGCTGATGATAGAACCGAAGGACAAAATATCAAGCCAGAGATGGCGCAAGACTCGGCTCTGTCGCTTCCACCATCCTGTACAGGCTATCCCGTCGATGGTGTGAATCTTTATAATCTTGGGGGTCACTAATCAAGTCAGAATCATCCCGTTCAGTGATCTTTGGCAATTGACACATACCTTTTGGGGGTTTGATTGAAACCAAAATCTTTATAAAACTATAATTCCTGTATCTATTTTGTACAAACTTCGGCGAAAGATTGTGTGGTGTTGGAATCCTTCTTGGGATGGTTGCCTGGTTCTGGCGTTTTAAGGCTCTAGGGTTTTATCGGACCGCCTATCAGATAACTTCATCTTGCAGATACTTTAATAAGATGAGACGAACTCAATGACCGGTTAACGGGACAACACGTAGGTTGCAGTGTCTCAAATCTTTCAATTAATCATGTCTCCGAGCTTGCCTCTGCATCAGTCGTATATCTTTCGCCACCGACACTCTTGCCATCGTTGAAACTTCATACATCAAAGTGCAATTAGTGGGTCTTAAGTGATGATACCAATGTGCATTTCTATGCTCCCAGGGTATAATATACCATGCAATATCACCAGTGTACCGTTTGACTGTTCCTGCAGCGAATAGGCACTTCGTATCGGATAAAATTATTATACTTTCTCTCGAGTTCTCTCCCGGGTACACAAATTGGAAGGTAGTAGCCACGGAAGTGGGGAAAACGGGAGCGAGCGCAACCGTAACCGAGTGTTTCAGGGTTCAAGATTGATACCAGGCGGGATATCGGTGTGTAGTCGGATCTCCGCTCATTCGCATTCCCAAGTTAGACACTGGAAGATATCCTCCATTCCTGTCTGCTTCCATCTTCGCATCGTTTCTTGCAGCGGGTTGAAAAAGGAAAATCAAGTTCGGGCGTCGTGGCAGTTCCAGCATGTCTGTAGCCGGTTAGTACATATATTTCCCCACACCCAGGGAGGGCTGACGCTCTTTTGTCCACCAGCTCCCTGCCTCGAATACCTTGTTCAGAGTCCTTTGATAACATCAAGAGATTCGTCTTCGTCGACTAGAACCAACGCACACAGAAAGCGGTATCTGTTATCGTATGACAGTTCTCGGGTATCCTTTCCAGCCCGCCGATCTACATCTGAATAGCAATCGGCATTTACCTTTCGAAATTTTTGAGCCTTAACCCACTTCTTTTCCCAACTTCCACATCACACACGGAGAAACGCCCCAAACGAATCGTTTGACACAAGCAACAGCCATCGCTTGCGTCCCGAAACTCTACTTGACGGGTTACTAAGCCGAGACTTAAGCTGTCGTCATCGTCGTCGAATACAATGGCTTACGAACGAAGAATGTCTCCTTTGGCAGAAGCATTGGCAAAGATAGACATCAGTGTTGGCGATGAGCACTGTCGCTTCGAACCTGGCTCGTCGATGAGTTGTACCAGTGTTGTCAAAAGAGCCCTATATCTCTCCTCCGAGTCCGCCGAAATGGGGCGTCGATCCTCCGAAACTCGAAGCACGTCTCCTCCGATTGATTTCGCTGTATCTGAAAGCAAGAATCCCCTCGTGTCAGTAGACACACCGACAGGATGCAAGCTTAATAGGGCAGTTGATCGGTCCATCACTACCGACGCTCCCGCCATCACCGGTAGCGGTATATCTGACGCACCAACACCATATACTAGTAATACTTGGAGTGAAGCCATCCAGGCGCAAGAATTTCTAGTCGGATTAACGAATTCCCACGTGGAGCATGGGACCACCGGCGCATTTGCCTGTTATCCGGGAGAGCCAAGCAATAATGTTGATTTCCTGGATCCATTCAGCTACGCCTCATTCTGCTCCACTGGTTTGGTCGTCCATGATCCATTATTCGATGATCCAAGTGTTCGCGCAAAGTTTACTGAGGATACGCCAAGTCAGAGATGGTTCTGGCATAAGGAAACTGGAAACATCGTCGAGGGGATGCCGGAAATAAGGCCGGAAGTCGCGAACGTGCTTGCACGAGCAGGAGCGGTGGGACTCTTTGGGGTCAATTACGGATAGTTTCGGGAGAAAGTTTAGTTGTCTGCAGTTTGAATTAGTTGTTAGAGGTTATATACAATACCAATCCACTGAGCTGAACTCAGCCCATGGTGACGAATGCTGTTCGAATTTCCTAGTTATCTATTATGTTATATGAGGTGGGATATATGGAAGCAATAAGCGGGATGGTGGGGTATAGACTGGTATTCTTCTGGGTTTGGATATATATGGTCTCTTACTTTTGGTGTGATGAGATGGGTTTGGGTTATGTGTTGTGGATCGCTTGGGTTTCTTTGAAATTTTCGGCGGCCTTGGTTTTTGAACGCTGTCCGTATTTTTTCTGTCGTCTTGTTGGTATTTTGTGTTATAACTGCTTATTTGTTGTCTGTTATCTAATACAATGCAAAGTAGTCTTGGTACATTGTTCTGTGAGTCGGATATTGTACAAGATCGACCTCTTCGGCCATCCCGCGGTGTGTGACAACCAAGACTAAGTGTACCTCGTGTCGCCAACTTCCGAATGACGAACTGTGAATACCGGATGCTCCAAACTCGTAGCCGAATTTCTGTCAACGCCACTGAAGATGGAGTAAATTATCCCATAGCACAGTAAACTTCCCTGTCAAGTATCGCAATAGTAGTGGAAAAAAAGACCAAACAAGTCACAAAACCATCGAGTAACAACGCGTTGGAAACGCTCATTGCATTCCGATCGGAGATAGCGGCAGTCGATTTCTTATGGCTCCAATTCTCCACATTATTCGCTGATGGCGGGTTGCGAAGGCAAATACATCGGCAATTGACATGTGGGGCCGACGCAACTACCGACTGCAGACCGTGTGTTCGCCTGTATTATATATGCAGGGACCCCTGCTAACCCCATTTCTAGGAATCAATTTTGCTGAGAGAACAGGTGCTGACCAGGGGGTGAAAATGAGAGTGTAGCCAAACTGTGCTGGCTGTTCCCCTTTCTATCCATATGCAGATCACATTTTACCCAATACTGTATGTGGCGTTCTCAAATATTGCCATTTCTGGGTGGCACCTGCTGGAAAAGGAGCGTCCAATCTTTTACTAGCAGACCCTAGTACAGAATTAATCGTGAAGCTTTTTAGTACAAGCTTCTAAGGAAGACAGAGTGGTGCCAAATATAAGCATTTATCCAAGTCTGGAAGATCGGTATAAGTCGCGGACGGGCTCTCAAGCAGACTAATATTCGAAGGATGGCATCAAATACCGGTGTTCCTCGGTGCGGATCCGGCCATGGTTCGCAAATATCTAAGTGCCATTTCTAGTCATGAATGAACAGAAGCGGGTTATATACTCTGGCCTACGGACCCGGAGGTTTTAGACTCCGCTCCCCATGGAGGTTTTAATGCTTCCTATCCCGTTGTGAAACTAGTAGTCCTCGGCAGTTTGTTACTTGTACGAATCTGCCAGCTTTTTAAAGTGATCACCCGGCTCAGGGGCATATCTGGTGCAGATCGAGCGTCGACCATGTTCCTAGCCTAGTGAGGAATTCCGTCGGATATACCACGCATCAGAGGAATTATTCACGGAGGTAAATGGCTAGCATTTCAGTCAATCTGCGGGAGGCCACATATTAAACGCAGCACTTATTGGTATATCGTGCTTCTGAAATGCATGTGCTTGCTGTTGGTTACGACTCCGAACTTTGGTACTACTCAGTTGCTTGACCGCTGGCACTACCGGTTTGTTCTAGATGGTTCCAGACCGTTACGATAGAGACGAAAGGTCTGATATAAGTCCTTGGTGAACACTAGTTCTCTAGTCTTCACCACAAGGCTCACCGTACGAATTTACTGCCGGGAGTGCCGGAGAAGAACTGCCGTTTCGGGCCAGATATACACTTGCATATATCAGTGGCCCATCGCCTCGTGTTGTTGAGGATAATTTGGAGCCTTTGCCCAGTCATATAATGTTCGCCTGATGCTCTTCTCAGACCAATCTGACCAGTCAGATAGCTAACCACTGAGAGCTTTTTCCGTAATTCCGACTGTTCTGGTTTTCCTTAGTTCCGGAAGTGCCGATGATATAATGATGCTATATAGGGGTGTGACGTGGTACACAACTGTTAATAGACCCCTAGTAAAAACGCGTACTTATCCAGAACGTACAGTCTAGACCTTATCTAGTCAGAGAGCTGATATTGTCTTTACCGTTGAAGCTGCTCAATAGTCCACGATTGTGTATCCAGAATCCCTCGGCCCCACTCTAGAGACATCGTCTCCATCATTTATATTGTACTGTGAGGCTGTGAGCATTGCTTTCATCGAAGTATGTGATTGACTCAACATGCAGCAAAGGTGTTGAGCACGGAACATTCACCGATATCGGCCAACGGCAATCGTAATATGCCACTGCCGAACGTCTACGGAGCATCAGAAATCTGCAATATTTCCCAAAGGCGACGGCCACGCAATCATGGGTAGTTGCTGTACGGCCTTCGTTATTTCGGAACATGGGACATTGGACAATCGAAGATGCTTTTCGATGCTCTACCGACTGTAGTTTCCGTCGCATAGTAATATTCTCCCTCATATCCTGCCGGATCTGGAATCCGACGCAGGATCTTCAGTTGCCAGCTGGCGAGCGTCCGGATAGATAAAGTTGGTACCACGATTTGAGAGATGGTTATCGATCCAAGGCTTCCGATTCATGTTGCATTGCCGAAAGATATTTCCTCGCGGTCGGTAAGTAACTTTCCTTTGCGCAAGGTATCGTGGAGAATTTCTTCGGGGATACAGCCGTGGAAGTTCGGGTAAAACTCAAGGGGTTGGTTATGTCCTTGTTCGACTCACAAACAGAAAAATACTCATTAAAGCCGGCAACCACCATATTTCCTCGCAAAATGTATATTGCAATCGAGTATCATATTGTGTCAGATATGCATATGCATTGTGCCGGTGACAGCAAATCATTGGTCCAAACCACCAGGCAAACAAGCTGCGAACCACAATGTATTTTTTTCTGGGGATCGATCGTGGGTCAGTCGGTTTTATGGTGTAGAGGAAGCAGAACAGACTATTATCCGATGGCGCGGTTGGAGCCACATATGCGCATATAATATAGCACAACATACCAGTGTCACGTGTCCTTCATCACCAAAATTAGCACTATATCAGCCCAATCGATTTTCGCAACGAATAGCGAACTGTGTGACAGCGTCTAAAGTATACATTTCATCTGGTGGTAGATGCTACCATCTAGCGCTTGGGATGCACACGAAGGATGTTTATTTTTAGAGCCGATAGAATCATAATCTCTGCATAGAAATAAAGCGAACTATGTGGATACCGGTGGTATAGTATTTGTGGTTGGTGGATTTTGAACCCTGACAAGATGCAGGCGTGTCCCGGAATGGCCTTCACTATCACTCATCAATGTATGTGATATACCCTACGGAGACTACCAACTCAACGAGATATCATTGGGCTTTAAATGAAAAAAAGACATGCTACGGTTGATCATCACCTCACCGTCTCGTTGGCGAGTTTATATCGCATAAATGTATATTACCTACCCTGAGACTGCTTGCGGGCATAGCCCGAGCGCATGAAACAAAGATAGAGATAACTTTGGATCAACCCTATACTATATGTTAGCTGAATCAACTATCTTCATCTAATGCAACAGCTTACACCTAGATGAATCGAGTGATAATATGTGATGACGAGTGATTTGGATTTACAAGTATTGCGGAGTCGCGCTGAAGTTCATGCTAGCAGACTGGTCTATCAACTTGCGAACATTGTGGTCAACACTTCCTGACTCTTGTTCAATTTCGTGTCTTTCCGGGAATTTACCGTGGCATCAAAGCTGCCACCCACAGGTTGCATCAGTGTATTCCTCTTTCTTTTCAGCTGTTTTCATATGTTTCCCAGATTATCTTAGACATTTTCTACTGTATTGAAAAGGGGGAAGTATTAAAACCCGTGTTAAAACTCCACTCATTCTGTCAACCACCCGCATACCTTGTAAGTACCGTTCAAAAACGGTTCGGAAATGTTTGCAGAACGGAGAGGAGGGGAGAAAGGCGAATGAAGTCGGCTATTAGTTGGGCATGAGATAGGTAGGCGGGCGGAATCTAGATAGAAGCGCTATAGCTGTGATAAAGCTTTAAGTTTATGCATGGCTGTTCATATTTTGTCTAGTGTAAGAAAATCTGGTTTGATAGGTGATCTAAAGTATCATCCTTGCTATGGGAAGAACGCAGCAATTTGGTTTCAGCAGTAATAATGGGGTATCTGACAGTCACCGTTGGTGATTCATCGATAGCTAATCCATGAGAAGAACCCTAGTATCGTCTCCGAACGCTGCTGGATCCGATAAAGTAATTTAACCATACCCAAAGACTTCAATTATACGTCGAAGCTCTACCGAGCCGGTAGAACTATGAGCGTCGATTCCTGGTAAGGAATAAAAACCATTATATTGAAGCTAGGGATATTACGCGGGATGGAATCATGCTATAGACATAATAGTAAAAGAAGCTTATGGAAGAAAAAACGGGTGCAACAGTCCGTCAAGGCGACAGAGTTGTCCAGGGTTAATGCATCGAGATATCGTGAAATGGTAATTATTAGCCCCAAAATTGGATTTAAGTGGAGAATTACTGTTTTGAGTCAGTCAAGGTACCTTAGACCGACCTTTAAGGTTTCCGCTTTACCCTTTTTAGTACCCAAATACTGTTGCGACAATGAAGGGGAGAACTGTGTGTATTGGCTATGGTGCGATGACTGTCTAGATACAGGTCTGCAGGTCCAAGATGCGTAGGGAAAGGGAAGAGTAAAGTGCGAAGTCTAAACGAGCAGTCACGAACCTTATCTATCAACAGATACTATTAAAGTAACAAAGTGTGTACTGGGGCCGCCTGGGAGCACCGAAGGTTACACGAAATAACCGTTGGCTCTTTTGAAGTTATAAAAATACCTGGGTATCCGAAGTTTGGATACACCGTTGGAATTGAGTTTCAAGGGCAATCATTGCTGCTTCCGGGGCCGCTAGTGGTTGAATTTATAAACTAAACGGCCGCAACTGCGCACCTCTAGTCATTCGTGAATTACTCGAATACATTAGTTTGCCAGAAGCGACTGAATCCAGGATCTATAATATCCTCGGTGTCAGATAGTTTAAAATCTCCCGATGCATAGAAACATTTGTTCACAAGGTTCAGAATGAAACACCGCACGGAGGAATTTAAATGGACAACAGAGCTGATACCGAAATATTTCGTTACTTCTAATACCACAAGGTGTAGCACACGTATTTAGGTTGCGCACATCTGTGCGATCGTTCAAAATAATAGTTGAGCTATTACTTTGCTGCAGCTCAAGGGTTCTTGGCCGGTGCCTGGAATAAGCAAATACTAGTTGTGCCTGGAGTAAACGCCCAAACCGGTGTAACCCCAAGACTCGCCTTACAGAACCGCCCATTTCCCCCAGCTATACGGTTTGAGACCAGCGCTGCAGGACTTTCTGAGGCGAAGCTAAAACTAGGAAGGCAATCTACGTTGTGCTTTTAGACAAATCGCAGTCACTGAAAAGTTTTATCCAATTTTCCAGTTCTCACTACCCAGATTGGGGAAGACCTACCACAATTGGGATTTTGCCGAATGCTACTGCGTGTAAGCCTGAGAGGAAACTGAAGTTTGAACGATCACCAGGCCAGTAGACCTCACTGGCGGCCAGATTGCGCCAGATGATATTATCTTAATACCATTATCCATTATTACTCTCACTTGGAGCTAGATTGCCCCAAATTTGGAGAGGCCATTCGTTCGCTATTGAGTAGGTAACAGTTGGTAAGATTCGAACTACGACAGACGGAGGTGGAGACTAGGATATTGCAATCATGATGTGTCGGTGGAGGCTGAAGTAAGCCGAGAGTCATCCTCCCTCTCTCACAATAATTTTTAAGAATGTATTCTATCACTTATCTAGCAATACTCCTTACCAATTGCGCAAACACACATCTCTCCGACTTGAGATACCTTGAACCGCAACCGTACCAGATCATGACCCACGTTCGGCTATCTCCTAGCTAGAGTCCTTGCTTGCGTCCCCCCAACCTGTTCCATGCATTCGCTCACGGTCGTAGCCCATGGTGGAGCCAGTACACACAGCACACACTGCGTTCTCGAAACTAGGGGTGTTTGTAGTATAGCTTGTTGGTTGAGTCTCTGTGGGTAGTTGATGAAGAGTCGTGATAGTGGTGCATATCCTAGTTAATCGATTTCCTCGCTTCCATATCTAACAATAAGAGACCGATGTTCGGAATGTGATAAGTGACGGCATAAGATTAACGGCCGAAAGTAACTATCCGGACTCACGTCGGTAAGTGAACCGAGTAGGACTTTATGATGCATCCCCGAAACCCGGGCTCTTAAAGATGTAGGACGGTGCCAATATTGTCAATGAATCTTCCAGAATCTCTTACGTGTGCGTGCAACAGATATTCAGATCTCCCCTATAGACAAGAAAGGTATCCATGCTCCTTGAACACTTGGAATTGGTAAATTGGCGCAGTACCTTCGCGGCAACCATCATTGAAGATAAAGCCCCAGATGTCCAGCGGGATGCAAAGATCACTGTGATATCAATTTGATTGGCGGGCCAACGAGCAAAATAGTACCGCATCAAACATACTGCTTGAAACATCACAATTCGGATGGGCATCAGTTCCGTACAACTGAGATGCGGGAATGCCGGCACTACAGTGTCTAAAATACCTTGAATTCTCAATGTCCACTCGAAAGGAATTTTGTCTCGAATGTGGTCTGGGTTGTTGGACAAAATTTCAAATTGATACTTGATGCAGTTGGAGTAATGGCGGGTGTAGTAACAGTTGTAGATTTTGGGACTAATGCTCGAATCCTTAACTCCTTGGTTTTTATATAAACTACCCCTCTGGAGAGCTGTATTATATAAGCTACCCTCATTTGAAAATATTATACAGAATATCCCTCCCCTATGATGAAAAAGCTCCATAAGTGCAAGTGATAATTTCATTTTTCATTAAGGTATTTTAAAGTTCTAATTGTAATATGGCAGCATTAAATTCATAAGTTACTATTCAAATGCTATGATACCTAGTAGTGACACCGGAACGACCTAATGCCATGGCAGACACATCTATTTACCGCCGAGAGTCATCAATTGTTTTAATATTCAACTTCACAATATGACAAAGAATTATAGCCTACCACCAAACACACAAGTCATCAGTTATCACTGCTATTACTGGTTTTTAGCATTTTTTCGTTACTTTTTGTCAGAAGGGAGAGGTATTTGTATAATATTTTTCAAACGATGGGTGTTTTATATAATCTAGCGTCCCAGAGTGGTAGTATGTATAATAGCCATCAATTTTCAACTCATAACGGATATGCGTCACCAAAATATCCTTCACCGAAAACCATGCATGCGTACCTACCCACAGCTGGTACAAAAAAGCTAGAGTGAAAACTCTTGACGCCCATGGGATGGCGGGAATGCTCTAGGTAGCAATAAGTGTTTACACTATCGACGCAACTCTAGCTCTGCACTCATGTACCCTTTCTTCATCAAAACCTTTGGAATCCCTGTAGAGTAAATACATTTGGACGACCGTAATAATGGTCATAACAGTCCCCACTATCCCAATTAGGAGGCCTTCTGATTTTTTATCCCAAGGAGGTTGTGGCTTCAGGTTCTCTCCCCCACCTGGACCCTGCCCCAGTGTACCTTTGTTCAGATCTCTTGTTGGATCGAGCTTCCTTAAACTGTCCGGAAGCACTGTCTAATTGTGGAAGATATTGCATGTCTTTTCGTTGTACTTTTGGATGTATCGGCAATTGTCATTAGCCTTCTTACCAAATAGCTATTTGCGAACGGGCACATAGTGATCTAAGCAGAACTGGACTAACGAAAGTCTAGCTTCCATTTTTGCTAACTCGTTCAGGGCTCCCAACTCTACAGTCTTTCGGGGCCCGTCTAGAGCATAAGTGTAGAGGGACTAGTCCGTCTCTGGTAGAAATCTTCAGGACTAGGGCTCGGTACAGATGACCGTAGTCTTGACCAGGGTCGGATATAGTATATCCGGCTCAGGAATGAGAGTTCCGGGACACAGTATCCCGGAAAAAATCTTCAGCCGAGATGAACTTGTACCAAATTGGGATTTAAGCTTCATTAAACTGAATATCAATTTCTGTGTGGGAGGCAATTAATGGACTGTAGGGCCTGCAGTCCTGTAGTCTCGTCATGAAGTGCCCTGGTCCGTCTAGTCCTGAAATCTTAAGCTCCGAAAACTTTAGTCTGGTCTCGGGTAAGGCCTTGGACGGACGGGACGGACTATTGGGATGCCTGAACTCGTTTGCATCAGCTGATAGTTTCAGCGCCGCATTGTCGACATTGTAAGAGTTCATAGCCCATACAATTGTTGCAGATACTAAACTAGCAATGATAATAGCATTGCTTAGCTTCAGGAGTGCAATGAGAATGGGGTGGATTTTGATGTTTGTGATGCATTTCCCAATAAGCCTCCAGACAGTGTCATTGGGGTTATTCGCGAGCGGTTCGTCTGTAGTTGCGCTAAGTTTGGAATCAAGAAATGGTGATAGCCTTAGGCTTTACATGTTCTGCGTGGTGTTGCTCGGAAGCATTTATCGTCTCGGGATTCGGCGGCGCTAGTGAATGATTTTCGGGTGTTGCATTTCTGGAAGTAACCACTGTCTGTAGCTGTATCCTAGTTACGTCGTCTGAAGTAGACTGAGGCGTCGGTGCAGCTAGCCCTGCATTTAGAATCTTGCGACCCAAATAAGAGTACTATGGCACTTATTGTTGATTAATCGATATTCATTGATCCGAATTCGGGATTTGGGAAGAACTAGCGCTTGCCTCCACCTACTCACAAAGCTCTTGGGTCGCACAACCTTTGATTTGTTAGGTTGGACGCGATGAAATAGCGATATGGCTAACGGATTGATTAAATAAGTGAGGGGTTGCAGCGATTCTTCAACGATTATGAGCGTTGACAGATATGCATCTACACGAACTTTGTTGGAGGAAGGCAAAGCTGCAGGGCTTTTGCAAACCTTGGCGTAGCTAACTAGGCATATTTTAGCACCAACGCAGAAACAGAGGCACAACGCGTAGCAAAAACAAAGTGTAACGTACAATGAGACCTTACTTAAAGCTAGTCTGCTTGATTTTAACTAGTGTGCTTGTTATAGTTGGCTTTTGTTTATATAGGATACTCATTTGCGATGTTTTAGTTGAATGAAACACCTGAGCAGTAAGGGGGATCTGATGGTGGGGGATTGTCGCTCAGCCTCGATACCAATTATAAGCGACCAAAGAATGAATACGGATAACGACTACATATTACACCGTTAATTATACAGGGAGTAAGTTGATTCTACGCCTCAGAAAATAACCTTGAAAATGATGCATAATGTACTGCATTGGTTAGATACTGCTTCGGCGGTCACTGGGTACGATAGCTTAGTGCAATAGTTAGTACAAGCAGGCCACTTTCTTTACCGGACCCACTAACCTCTTAGTCGAGATTACACTTACATACACAGCAATAAACCGTTGTTAGTTACTTTAGTCTGGCACACTCTCATGACCGCCTAAGCTCGGTAGTGACCTTCCGTGCTAGCACATGGAAGCATTGCCACCTGATCCAAGCCAGGGAGGCGCTGCCGCTGTCTCTCTTCAAAGCCTGTGCGATCCTGTGCACTGCCACCTGATGCTATGAGTTGCAATCTGATGCAGCAGAAGTCACTATTAGTTACATGCAAGGCGGTGTAGCCACTCCGCATCACACCCCGCAGCGCGGAGACCACCGGCTGTGCCTGAAACTATAAGGCTAAGCCGGGTACTGCCGCTGTCACGCTTCCAAGCGAATTATGACCTATGTCAGCTTATGCACTGGCACCTTCATTGCTCAGAACTTACCATACGTATCACCCTCCGTCTGCATCCGGCCAGTTTTTCTAGTGCGGCAGAACGGGTCCAATGGGGGTGGTGTGATTGAATGATTTTCAACGTTCAAGGCGGTGGATAATTATACTTACAACTCCTCTCTATCCCCTTACGCCCTATTTCACTCGCTTTGCGCCTTTCTCTCATTGTTTGATAAATCGCTCGATTGAACCGTTAGTTCAACTTGTCTCGCTCCACAGTTTCTAACGCATAATATCAATCAACAATAGCCGATATGGTAATCTTTAGACAATATCTTGTTCACTGCAATTATAGGTAATCAGTAGGACTCTAGGCGATCTCTCCTATCTAGACACGCCTTAAGATTTTCGCAAAGAAACATCACGGTGTTTTGGTGACGACCCTGCACGCACTCAACAACATTATCCTTATCGGTTTAGCTGCGGCAGCAATAGGGTGGGCAGTCAAAACCTATGCCCTTGACGAGTAGTCCATCCGGTTATCACGGTTATCAAATGAGACAGCAAATAACGGAACCCATTGGGGATGCAATCTAGGGCGGATGTCGGGGGTTGCGCTTTGTTTAGACCATCCGGTATGTATCTAGTTATGTGTCTATTCAAAGAGGCATGATTACTAACTACTCTGAAACACAGACATATACGTGCTTCTTCGTTGGGTGGTATTGTGCTCATATCTAGTATGGTTCTTGGATCGATGATTGTCGCAGTTCACGCTCTGGCTTATCTCGGAAGAGATGATAACATCCCGGGGAGGACGCAAGGGGGTGGAATTGTGCTGGCGGCGAGGTAAAGATATACCTGAAAACCACTGTTATCGATATCTCCCCTTTTACTTAGATTCTACTTCTACGTCTCACTTGTTTGAATCTTATAGGTGTTTGTTGATCTGGTGTTAGGACCCTAAGCAGCTTAATGCTGAGAGGGTTTTGTTTTCCTGATACTCCTGCACTCATTCATATACGAATTCTGCGTTTGGGAGTGTTCAGATACCTCTGATATAGCTAGATGTCTCAAATTGTGGTCTCAATTGCATGCTCGAATTTATTCCATTGCCCCGTGTACGCCATGTTTCAGTTGAACCCCCCATTGGAAATGGCTGTATGCATCTGTAGACACGAATACTAACTAAATATAACCATCAAACAAAGGCAATCAACATTGTTGATACGGCAAACCAGGCGAACTATTGAATATCTGGTGGTGAGTGGCAATAGGTCAAATGGTGGCACCGGCATACCCGAAGATATATCCAAAGATTCTCTGTGCATACATTGAACCTTTCTCCTTCTCTGTTCACTCTTCTCTCTGTACCATAGTCTATGTACACGGTTCTCCCCTCCATTTCGCAACATGGACAGAAAAGTTTATTGCGAGTGATTGGGAATGACTCCACAGCGTGAAGGCGTGGATGGTGTTGACTGCGTAGCACTGTATCTTAGCTTGTGGGCTATCATCTCCCTTGTAGGTGTAAGAGATTTTAACTATTCTGGGACTTCAACGGCTGGTGTTACGGACGAAGTTGGCTTTAAAACTAATACAATTCTGTGGTTTGGGAATCTTGTTGGCATCTGAGAAATTCCTCCCCTCGAGATGCAATATCACGATTCCCACTAGTTTTAGAGCTGTACTGTACTACGTAGAGTACCCTATTCAAAAAGTGTACGAGTACATACCTGAGTACGCTCGCGAATGCCAAGCTAGACGCTAAGCTAAAACCAAAGGGGAGGAAGGTAGAGGAAGCATAGTCTCGGAGTGTGGTACACAGCGTTCGAGACTAGAGGAAGTGGATCACCCCCACCTAGCCGGGCCATCTGGAGAAGGAGGGGATAATAGTCACTGTTATACTCTAGGTAGAGTGAATACAATATGATTACACACACGCGTACCTGACCCCATGAAATAGTTTAGAGATTTCAACAGAAATAAGTCCATGAGATATAGACCACTTGTTGGCTAATGATTTAGCCAGAAGGCCATCGGAGCTAAGGTGGGCACTACTAAGTAGATTAGCTGCGGGCTTTAGCCTGCTGGGCGTCGGGACTAAGGCGGGTACTAGATTAGGGGCTTGATACGGCCCCGCGAGCCTGGCCTGAGTGGAGCTTCGCTCTAGGTATGATTTGTTTTCTTATTTATGTCTATCTTATTCTCTCTTTGTGTGATAGACAATCAGTATCATTCATTCTCTTTGTGGATTGCTCTCAATACTACTTTACTTGCATTTTGAAACAGAGTGTAGCTAACTCCTTGGTTCTCGGGTCTCCATATTAAATGGTTGTGGTTTTGCGATAAAATTAAAACGAAAATTAATCCGGTTTGGCATTCGTGCATCATATACATTCGAATACTCGTTTTATACTCTCTAAATAGTCTATGCCTTACTTTTTGTTTGTTTTAATCATACTGTATTCACTCTACTTAGAGTATGGTCTATGCCTTACTGCGCCTAGCGGATGTTATCTGCATGTGCACAGTGCAGCGGGGATGGTTTCATATTTCTCCCGCGTAGCGGGCGAGTTTTTAAACCCCATCTACTCCCACACTTGTTTAAGGCCTGCCGTGAACGTCGAACGCTCACGCTTGAATTACGCCTTCTAAGTGCAGTTACACAAATTCTGAACGGATAGCTTCTTACTCCAGATTCCTAACGCTAAAAAAGAAATAGAACATAGTTAACATGGTGATACTAAGCTAAACGTTCAAGTTCTTATGGCTAACAGAAGCAACATTATAGTCGACTCCTCCGCACGTTCGAATTGAGTTGCGTATGGTAGCTTCAGAAATTTCTTCATCGTCACCGGCAAACACTAACTGCTCCCCGCACTCCGTTGCAACCGAGAGCTGTTCACCACCGCCACAAGACTCCGGAACCTCCAAAAATGCCGTGGAACCCCTCTCTGGTGTGATATTGTCCCTGCACCCAAGGGACGTAGTAATTACGATCATGGATCGCGGTGGGGATACAGGATGCGACACTATCGAGGATACGGATGAATCGCACACTGGCAACGGGGACGCCACCGGCGGCTTAAACCGAGTCCAGAAATTTCTTTCGGCTATTGGTACTCAGCGCTCGGTGGTAAGTACATACACAAACTGACGGGTATCTGTAATTGCTAACATTTCAAAGCGTATGCTAGCAGCTGCCCTGAAAGTCGCCAATACTATTGCCATGGTTGGTCTGGCTGCGGGAGCAATCGTCTGGGCGATCAAAACCTACGCTATCGACAAGCAGTCTCTTCAGATCTCACAGATGGCGTATGAAGCCAACAATAGGAACTTTTCAGGCGTCAGCATCTCGGTAGGGGGGTACCGTTCGCTTCGTTCGGTATATGTCTGTTACCCAGTTTAATCTTTCCCCAACTATGATAGCTGACTAGCTGTGATCCCAGTACTTCAATAATTACACATCTGGTAACTGGGGGGAGCCACTAGGAGTGGAGAGTTTGATATTTCCTTCGTCGTTAATTCTAGACTCGACTATGGTCAATGGTTATGCAAGCACGCTGAATTGGACCGATTGGATGAAAGAGTTATAAAGGGATTTATACCATTAACGTCGAATGCTGTGTTTCCTTCCGTCCGGTGCTTTCATTCATCCTCCAGTTAGTAGGAGTTTCCTATAGGCTTATCCTAGTTATTTTTTGCGTGGTCATTTTTTTTGCAGTTATTGCCGGGGGATATTATTTACGGTTGATATTGTACATGGTTTCCTTGTGTATAGACCTCGCTCTTGGCGGGGTATATATTTTAAGAAAATAAAACGCACCAGCATTCCCCCTCAATACTCTATTCAATCAGGATCAAACGCCGCGTATCCAATAGTTATACACATGGTTGTCAGCTCGAAGCATTCTCATTGGTTGACAAGTGGTACGTACCTACATACTGTGGCTGGTTGTGGCAAATAATACATGAAATCAATCTCAATATCACCTGTCCAATGAAGTCCACAAGTTTCACTCCGATCTCAAAGTGTTCTATACTCCCAGGCTCACTCGACTTCATGCTGCCACGCTCGACTCCATCCACCTAGGTGTGCTTGACTACATGCTCCGACTCCCAGTGGCAATTGACCCCCTAGCGGAGATCAACTCTTAACTAACGATCAATCTATGCTATAATTGACTGTTGTTGAGAACAATAAAGAAGAAAGAAGAAGCTGAATTGTCTGTCGATACAAAGAGAGAAAACGGTAGGCTTATATACAAAGAAAAGATCATACTCGGCCAAGCCAAGGAAGCCACCGGGCCAAACTCCTAGCCAACAACTGAATGCTCCCTGAAGTGTTGGACTTCGCTTTTCCCTCTTCAAAAACCCAAAACTAATTCCCAGAAGCTGGAAGGAAGCAGGGAATCGATTGCCGCTGGGAGTCAGTTGCCACTGGGAGGTGATCCCCGCTAAGAGTTGATCGCTCCTAGGCGTCAGTCGCGGTTGTGAAAATGTAGTCTATTGCTGCTGGACAGTATGAAGTCGAACGTACCTAGGACCGTGGTATCAAGCGGACCTTGGTGGATGGAGTCGAGTGTTCCTAGCGGTGTAGAGTCGAGCACATCTAGGAGTACACTGTCGAGAATGAGTATAGAGTCAAGCGGATGTATGCTGGACTGAAATACTGCACTTTATACACGTCAACATGAATGACACCGGCATATTACATGGTTATGATTCGCGTTACATTCATGATTTCAGACCCCAATATCACGATGAAGCTAGAATATCTTACCTGGTGTCTGAATGTATGCTTCGCGATTGCTCTTCAATCTAATACCACCCATCATGGAATCCTCCATATCCTGCCTAGTTACATTCAGAATTGCAATAGTCACATTAACTGATTTGATCTCGCTGGAACTCATTGTCTATTGCCAGAAACCGAGCCTTTGAATGCGTTGAATAGTATTGATGCCATTCTTCAAGAACCTATTGAACCTATTGAAACAGAATGTTGGGAACAGTCAGGTGATCCTTCTCCCTCGAATTTGTTTTCAATCGAAGCCACAATGGATGGTAGAGGAATTAGTGCGAACGATCCTGTATTTGGAGAACATTGGACCAAGTATTTGGGATTGCATTTTGGGTGGTTTACTAATTGTGATCCAGAAGAGACTTTGTGTCTGTAAAGGACATCAGTCCGGAGGAGCCGCAACAACGATTGGAACAGCACCAGCAGCAGCAACAACAATAGCAACAGTTGGAGTTCCTTTAATTGTAGTTACACCTCCTACACTGACGCCCTGCAAAATCACTAAATTTGACTGGCACTGGTAGATGTGTCTAATCAAGTGTAATGTCATCATCAGAGACAGACGCATGGGCATAGGTGTACCTCGTATCATTTGATGATCAAGAAAAATCCAGAGACTGGTAACGATATAGAAAGACCGAATCAGAACCGAGAAACTGCAATACTGGTTAGCAGAGATGCAGGAAGTCCTCCTCAGGATAGGACAATAATCAGAACCAAAAGCCAGCATACTGATAGAGCCCTGCGACCACCCAGAACAGATTGTCCGGCTACAGAAGTAAATCAGCGACCTTCAGGCAAAATACTTTCTGCCTCCGACATGTGAACATGTGTCGATGGAACTGGAAATCCACAATCTAAAGGCAAAACTTGATACCATCTGACAACACCCAACAACCGACCAGACTTTACAGCAGATTAAGCAAGAGTTTGCAGAGATGACCCGGGATGCCAGAGAGTCCAATGAGGAGAGACTGCTGAGAAATAGAGTAGCCGGAACCTACACTTCTTTATGGAATGTTCAATGCTTCTAATTTTGTTAGAAACTTTGTGTGAGGAGGAGAGGAATGGGAGGCATGGTCTTGAGAAGATCTCGCTAGGCGCCATCTGGTTGCGCGTGAGGTTTGCTGGCTCGACGATCGTCGCACGTTACGCGCGGTAACTCCCGAATAAACTCTAAGAGTGGGCAGATCTTCCCCGGTCTGGATGGCGAGGCCAGAACCGGAAAATCAGACAGCATATCTCAGTGATTGCGAAAACACAGCATTCGTGTGGCTGTGAAGACTTCCGCCACCGGCATGTCTTCGGCTGCGATACAATTCTGCAACGCTTCTCTCTTATCTGCCTAGTTCAGAGAATTGGGCTCCGTAACGACAGCTCGGCAAATCCCGTATGGATTACACTAGACACTTACCCCAGCCCTATAGAGGATAAGGTACAACTAATATTTGCTTATTCCAGGCACAAGACCAATTGCCAAGAATATGCAAGGTACCCATCATGAGGTTGGTGGCATTCTAGACTTCACCACAACAAACTAATAGCTCAACTACTATTTATCATGTACGCACGAATGTGCCTCACTGTTAGCCATGTGCTGCGCTTTGTGGTGGCGTATAGTTTAAGAAACGACGGAATCGTCAGCATTTCGAGTTTGGATGAATACTTGTATTGCGCATGCCAGAACTATATAAACATGTTTGTACGTATTGAGAGATTTTAAACGATCTGATGCCAAGCATACAATGGTTCCAGGTTCATTTAGTCGATTCAGTATCCATTTCGCTAACCTGATGTACTCGAGTAAGTTAACAGTGACTCAAGATATCTCTGCCCGTCGGCCCGTCGGCGTCAAACTCTCGGCTCCAAGCCTACTCATCCACGATTGAAAACGAGAATCTTCTAGAGCCGATGACTGAAGACACAATTGAGGTCATTCAATTGTTTGGTGGAATCGTTTCCAAGATCAGTGCCGATATATAGCCCGCAAGAGCGTACGCAGCGGCGGTCACGCAGCTAATGAATTCAATGGTGGATATCTTCGGATGTATTAATTATTACCCTCGAATAATCCTTACCGTACAGAGGCAATATGTTTAACACATATTCAGATTGCTTATCCGCAGACTATGGTATTTAAGAACTTCTTGAGACGTTCTGGGCATCAAAAGTTCTTACAACGACTACGTGCCACGGTATCGCGATGTGATCATTCGGCATTGGCATAACTCATCGCGACTCCGATTTCCGATTCTGCCTAATCTTGGAAATGCAGGTACTTATCTGCCTTGCTATTCGCCCACCCAAATCTGCCTTCCATTCGTTAATGTGGGTACTTCTATGCCTTGTTGTTCCTTACACTCCACCCAAAACCAGTTCTGTGTGCTTGCCGTGAGAAAAACCTGCACCGCCGCGTAGGAGATTGTTATTTCCCCGCCATCTTTATTCACATCGAGGCATATGGTGCTTATAAACCCCTATCGTCTCCCTCTGACCGTTAACGACCGACACACCGTGCAATTAAATTCTCTATTGACTCATTACTCATCTTCCACACCAACTCACAATTCCAAAATACCGACCGAAGACCGCCGATATGGTAATCTTATGATAATCACAAGTCCCCTACAATCAATACTAATCATTGGGACTTCTAGGCAATCTCTCCTATTCAAGCACGCCTTAAGCTTTTCGCAAAGAAACATCACGATGCTTTGGTAACGGCCTTGCACGTACTCAACAACATTATCCTCATCGGTCTAGCCGCGGCAGCAATAGGGTGGGCAGTCAAAACATATGCCCTTGACGAGCAGTCCATTCGGTTATCACAATTATCAAATGAGATAGCAAATAACGGGACCTATTGGGGGTATAATCTTGCTCGGATGGAAGCGCGGATGTCGGTGGTTGCGCTTTGCTTAGACCATCCAGTATGTATCTTGTTATATGTGTCTGCATTCAATGAGCATGATTGCTAACTACCCTCAAACACAGACATATGCCCCAGATGCGTGCAAAATTGTTTTAAGTTGGGAGCTGCTTCCGAGTATTGTGGAGGCTCTCAATCCAGCCAGAGATAATCCTAGCGGCACACCACCACTGGTACAAGATGGGGTGCAGAGGGAGTTGCTACGTGCTTCTTCGTTGGGTGGTATTGTGCTCATATCTAGTCTGGTTCTTGGATCGATGATTGTCGCAGTGCACGCTCTAGCTTATCTCGGTAGAGATAGCACCCCGCCGAGGACGCAAGCGGGTGGAATTGCGCTAGCGACAATGTAAAGATATACCAAATAACCATTGTTATCGATATCTCCTCTTTTACTTAAAGTCTACTTTACGTCTCATTTATTTGGATTCCATAAGTGTTCATTGAGTTAGTCTTTTTCTGTGGTAGGACCCACGCACCACTTAATGTGAGGGAGTTTGTTTTCCGGTACTCCTGGACTTATTCCTATACGAAGTCTGCGTTTGAACGGTGTTCAGATTGTTGAGCGCAATAGAGAAAGAAAGAAGATGCTGTATTGTCTGCGAAACAAAGAGAGAGAATGCGGCAGGACTATATAGAGAGAAAAGACCATACTCTGCGAAGCCGAGTATCACAGCCGCAGCCCGATGCCGAGCATCGCTCCCGACGCTAGGCCTACTCCTCGGCATGGGGGCTATAAGCCACCGGGCTAAATCCCATGCCAACACAGATATCTCTAATATAGCTAGAAGTCTAAACTTGTGGTCTCAATTGCTTGCCCCAATTATTCCATTATCCCTCTTGCGCCATATTTCAGTTGAACCACCTATTGGAAACAGACACGAATACCAAGAAATATAACCATCAAGCAAAGACAATCAACATTGTTGACACGGCGAACTAGGCAGACTGTTGAATATCCGGTGGCAAGTGGCAGTGGTGGCAAATGATTGTACTGGCATAGCCGAGGATATATCCGAGGATTCTCTGTATCTCTCTTCTCTCCGTACTTCAGTGTATGCACACGTTCTCCTCTCCATTTCGCAACATGGACAGAAAAGGCAATTGCGAGTGATTAGAAATGACTTAACAACGAGAGATAATAAATCGTTAGGGCCCTGGACAGATATCTATTATGAACAGTAGACGCCGAGGTATTGCTATCGACTATCATTTATTGCGTTAGGCTTAATCTTGTCTGATCATGCTTAGGACAATTAGATGTGTAGTCAGCATTTCATTCCCGTTGGTACTGAAGACAGCTATTTGAATTCATTACACCGACATCGCCGTTCTGCCAAATTCTTCTCACCTCTTATTAATTCAGTGTTGGACATCCTCACATTCATTACTGCTTACCCAGGCTTGGTATAGAAATATCCCTAGCGTACTGTAGCACATTCTAAACCATACTGGCACGTCCATTGGCCGAACTGACGGAGTTATTCCGCTTCCTGAAACCATATTGCGTTGCGCTGAACCAGTTACGGATTTAAACCCAGCAAGACAACTCAAAACACACGTTGTACACTGAGGAGATTTGAATAAGCGAGCAGAAGAATGTAAAATCCACTGCATTGAAATACTTAATTTTACGTAGACAACAATTTATATACAAAAATATATTAATTTAACTAAAATAAAGGAAGCCTCTTAGCCGAATGATACCCGTAGTAAAGAGCCGAACTGTCGCTGCCCGGCACACCGAACAAGTTTCCGGTGATACCTGCGAGAACCCAGTCGCTGAAAAGTGCCCTGAGAATGCCCACAATTATCTATGTAATAATAAAACCTGGCTATTATCTTCCTTTGTATGTGCAAGGGATTCCAACCGTTCTGGGATCTCAGCAGGCGGCGTTGCGGACGAATGACACAGGCGAAAAGTGAGTCGGATGATAAGTTGGGGTATCTGTTGCAATGTCATGTTGGGAACTTGGATATGAAGAGGTGAGGATGATGGAGAGATATAAACACATTTTGAGGATCTTCTGTGCGAATCGATTACTTCATACAATTCCCGGAAATCGGCTGATATTCCGGATGGGCTATGTTTTGTTGGTCGTATAAACGCAGAAACGCCCTGAGTAGCAGAATATTTTCCAACCCGTTCCCTTACTTAACACAGACAGGATACAAAAAAGCAAACTTCAGCGAGTCGTGAGACATTGTAGAATTTTTGTACCTAACCTGCTAAGTAACTACCCTATCATACAAGTAACGTGTGAATCACTTGTTAAAATAGTGTGAATGACAAGTTGCGAAATTTGACATGTTTGATAAACCCGTGCCTCGCCAGAGGGGGGAGTGTTGCTAGAAGCCCTAAGGTTCACGGTTGTGACTTTCCCTTCAGTAGATTTTACACCATGACTGGCCTATTAGACTTCATACTCTGCTATCCCTTCTTTTTCACTCTGCACTCCCTTCTTCTTCACGCTTCTCTGACCTTTAGGTATGCTTGTACCTACAATTAACACAATTGCACACCTTCGTCAGCACCAATTTCATATTCAGCATGCTCATTCTCACACATGTACTAGTCAGTAGTCCCTTCTGTTTGTTTCAACTTTATTCTTGCAGTTTGTGCTGGCGTTCTTCTCTAGGGGCTTGAATTCTGGTACAGCGCATTTAGATACGGGAATAGGATGGATCTAAAGATGCATATGCAATGGCTATGGTACGCAAGGTTGGGGAGTTAACAAGGGTTTGGGTTTTGTACATCAATGATATCGATACCAATCAAAAGCCGCAACTGGTGATACTGTATTCAACTATCATTTACATGAATTGAAACCGGTGATTTACATGTTTTCTTGCACTGAAATCACACCTATTTTACATGACGATTCACATGTTTTTTACATGGCGGTTGACATGTTTATTCACTTGTTTTTTACATGTTTCTCCATCACCAAGATTTTACATGTTTACAAAAATCACTTGATTTACACACATGTATGACCGGGCTATGGTGGTATTTCTAGACGCACGTATCAACTTCCAAACTCTAGGGTTCGGGTATCTCCTGAGCATCCGAGAAATCCCCCCTCGAGAAGCAACATTGCAATTCCTACTAGTTTCTAAACTGTACTCTACTAGAGAGAACTACGTAGAGTACCTTATTCAAAAGTATACAAGCATATACTCAAGTATGCTACACAAATGCCAAGCTAGACACTAAGCCAAAAACCAAACGGGAAGAAGGTAGAGGAAGGGGATTATGCCACCTAGCCGGGCCATCCGGAGGTGGAGGGGACGATGGTTACTGTCATACGCTAGGTAGAGCTAATACAGTGTGATTATACGTACGTGCACACAAGCCAAAAACCGCACCCCATGAAATCTGTTTAGAGACTTCAAACAACAATAAGTCCATGATATATTGACCATTTTTCATACTTTTCGAAATAGAGTGTAGCTAACTCCTTGGTCCTCACCGTATTAGAGCATTGTGGTATTGCGTACAAATTAAAACGAAAATTAATCCGGTTTGCCATTCGCGTATCATATACATTCTGATACTTGCTACATACTCTCTAGAATGTTGAACGCTCACGCTCCAATTACGCCTTTAAAGTGCGGTTGCACAAATTTCGAGCGGATAGTTCTTATTCTAGATTCCTAACTCAAAAAAGAAATAGAACATAGTTAACATGGTGATACTAAGCCAAATATTCAAGTTTACACCTCTCATGGCTAACAGAAGCAACTTATAGTCGACACCTCCGTATGGTCAGATCGAGCTGTGCATGGTAGCTCCAAAGATTACTTCATTGCTGCCGGTAAACACCAACTGTTCCCCACACTCTGTTGCAACCGAGAGCCATTCACCACTGCCTCAAGACCCCGAACCCTCCAAAAATGCTGCAGAACCCCACTGTGGTCAGATATTGTCCTTGCACGCAAGGGTCATAGTAATAACGATTGTGGATCACGGTGAAGATGCAGGATGCAACACTATCGAAGATATAGATGAGTTGCATGCTAGCCTGGGATGCCAACAGAGGTTCAAACCTAGTGTAGAAACACCTCTAGGCTATTGGTACTCGGCGCGAGGTAGTACATATACACAAACTGACTGTTGTCTACCACCACTGATTATACAATTAAAGCGGATGCTTGAAGCTGCCCTGAAGGTTGCGAACAACATTGCCATGGTCGATCTGGCAACAGGAGCAATTGCGTGGGCGGTCAAAACCTACGTCATCGACAAGCAGTCTCTCCAGATATCTCAGATGGCGTATGAAGCCAACAATAGGAGCTCTTCACGGACAATTATCGCCGTTAATAGGGGGGGTATTGGTCGGTAAGTGTCTATATTTTGCACAGCTATGATAGCTAACTAGCCGTTTTCCCAGGACTTGAATCATTACACAGCTAATAGTTGGGGGTTTCAACTACTGGAGGAGAATTATACGTTCCCTTCTTCGTTCAGAGATTTCATGCGAGTTCCGGTATAATTGATAATTTTACAATCACATAAAATTATACCGAAGTGATGAACGGATTTAAAGAGATTCTTACCACCAATGAACCCGCCTATTATAAGTGTTATGAATACTCATTCTAATCATTTTCTGCGCAGCTATATTGTCTTACAAATTATTATTGGCGGAGGACGTTCTTTTATGATTGATATTCTGTTTGGTTTAATCCTACTGTAATCACTATCTAGAGTATGACAGTGCCCATTAAACCCCTCCCTCTCCGGATTACCGGCTAGGTGGGGAAGATCCTCTTCCTCTACCTTTCCTTTACCATTCCTCCCCTTAAATGGTTGATATTTTGCGTGGTGTGTTTGTGAGTGGACTTAGTGCTCTGCGGGGGTCAACAGGCGTTAATCATAAATCATGATATATATCTATGTCTTCGACCCTGGTCATGTCCTTCTTCTGTGACACAATTTTCGCAATCGCAGTCCTCCGAGATGTGCTTATTATTGGAAATTTTTGCTACCAATGTTAGCTGACTCTCTAATTTTGGCAGAATACTTCATGGTCAAGAAGCCTCGGGAAATTCTATTGCTTGTAATAACTTTGGTAATGGCTCGTTGCATTCATGATTCCTGATCCTCAATATCACGAGGAACTTGAATATCCTACTTTGTTTCTATTTGTGTGCTTCGCAATTGCTCGTCAATTCAATACCACATAGAGTATCGTGGAGTCTCTCCATATCCTGTCACTCGCCATTTCCTTTTGCGAGTGACAGAATAAGATGTAAAGTAACACGCATTATCCCTGTCAACTGTCAACCGCGCTAGACAATGGAAGAAAGCCGATTGGTAGTCTTACCCTTTATTAAAAGAGGTAAGCCGAACCTGAGTTTAGAATCTCAGGTGCGACAGCTACTTTGTGCTCGTCGAGAAACAAGATCAAGAAGACTGCGTTTCACCGAGCACATGTGTACTATTATACCTGATATAGAAACTACGTTTACTATTTCGGTGTGACTACCTTTCTCTCTGCTGTATCTCTTCGTGATTTTCTTGTTTTGAGCGCTTCGATTTTTGCAAACGGTATAAACAATGCTTGGTTGACGTGCTGAGTAGGGTCAAAATATTAATGCATAAATAAATGCACATTCAATGTGTAAATGAATGCGTAAATGTGCACCAATACGTACACTCATGCGACAAATTACACGCGAACGTGTTGTGAGCGGCTTAAATTGACTCTAATGAGTCGAGGTCGGCGACACATCAAAAAATTATTGACTCGACTAACTAAGAGTTATGGCGGCTAATTTGTTTCGTTGTATCGAAGATCACCGCTTAATGAGTCGCTTATGGTAAGTTCTCGTATTTGTCACATAGCTGTAAGTGACAGTTTTTAGATTTGGGCTAACATACACTAGATCGATAGATCGGACACGTTTTGTAATGTTTTAATCATGGTACATTCACTCTAATTAGAGTATGGCAGTGCCTAATTCCACTCCCCCTCTAGATAGCTGGCTAGGTGGGGGAGATCCCCTCCTTCTACTCTTCTTCCCTACATCGGACACGTTGTACATACATACATAAATCAGACTGATTAAACTTGGACTAATCTAGATCAAATGTGAGCTAACCTAGGGTCACATACTCTCGAATGCTGGCATACGTTACACTGACTGACTGCTTCACATAGGAACGATTGCAACGCTCTAAGCCAATCAATTCTCTATTCAAACATACAGAGCCCATTCGTTGTAGAAAATTCAACAAAATTTCTTTAACTTACTAGATGAGTCAGTTACACGATTTTATCATGCATGAAAAAAAGGTTTCTTTCACTTTTAGTTATGGCCATATCTTTAATTTACACACTTTCATTTTGACGTAGTTTTTAATTAACTAGTAAGAAGTAAATATTTTGCAAAAGTGCGTATTTTATACATTCATATTATGTATTTCTCACTACTATGACTTTTTAAGCGATAAGATATCATTGGCGCATTATAAATCCGTCTCTGATACATTACGGGTTTACCAAAAGCAATCTCTGTAAAGAGGAGATCGCTCGAGCTTAGGCATAAATCTGCTGGCTTCCCGGGGAACCTCTTGAATCCTGTCGCACACCATTCTGCGCAGTCGGCAGATTGTTCCGAATAGAAAGGTCAGACAGCAATGATATCTAGCGATGTGTGATCGACGTTTTTCATCCATCCTGTTTCATCTGTGTATGACGTTTACCCACACACCATGACAACGAAGCAGCCTCAAGCAACTCTATGACATTGTCAGTGAGTTTGCGGATGCAGCGGGAGCAAATCATCGACACGATATGTACATCGAAGTTGTTATCTGGCCTAGGCTACTAGTACAACCCCGGTATTGTTCGCTCTCGTAGGCTATGTATCACTTTTGAAATGAGAGTGTGACGATAGAGATAAGAATAAGATTTAGAGAGGGTGTTAGGTTGGTTAGGATTGGCACATATTAGCTTTACGTCCTACATTGGCGCATGCAACCGTATGCACCGGTAAGAGGTTGCTGTAGCTGGACTTTTCGTTCCAATCAGATACCGATCTTGAATTGTTGTATAACTACTGGCACACCGCATCGTAGAAGCACAACACTGCGAACCATTCGCATGCAATGCAGTATGTGGATCAAGACAAATGGTTTTCACCCGATACCATTAGCTGGATAAATAACTCTGCTGCTAAAACCAAACCACACAAACGCTGGGACTATATCAACCAAAAACAAGTTTTCCAACCAACTCCAACCAACCACCCAGCCGATAGGTGAGTTAGTGGATCTAGCAGTCTGACCGATGGACATATATAAGTTTGATATGTCGCAGCGTTATACGTTTCCCCGCTCACTACCGTCAAACTCCTCCGAAATACATTCAAACGATTGCCTGAGATTTCCCCCAACTCCAACCTTTATTACATCATAGTATCTAGCATCATCGACAATCCCACAATTGCATTACAACATCGTCAGCAATTGCATGCAATGTCTTATATTCACAATGTGTTCCGATTTCCAAAGGTTAGCAGTACGGATGACAGGCCAGAAATTATTTATGAGTAAGCACTCTCTGATGGTGTGACTAACACTAACTCTCTATTCAGGGGCCATCCTCTTCGGAGTGTTTCTGCTCGAGAGTACGCCATGAGATTCAGTGTATTCGTTGCTCCCAGGCGCAGATCTTGGTGTGGATGAGCCTGGTGTTGGCTACAAGCTCCGCCGCTTCCCACTTCGTGGAGTTATTGGCATCTTCATCCCTCTCATGGTTACGGCACTCTATATCGTCATTTGGAGTCTGTACCTCGTCCCGGCGGACCCCAACTACCCAGCACAGGTTGGACTTCCCGGGGTATTGACCATGTTCTACTTGTGGTTTGTTATCAGCACCATTGGCCTCAACATCTCGGTGCACGGCTTAGCCGGAGTTGAGGCTTCGATGTTAATGGAACCACATTGCGGTGCCAGCGACGCGATGCAGTTTTTGATGCACTCTGACCGGACATGGAGCAGTCCCGGAGGATGGCTGAATATCGGACGAAAGCTTTTATTTCTCTGGCGCAATAAAAGCACTACTACAGTTCAATTGCCATCAAAACTGTGGTTTTGGTTGGAACTGACCAGCCTATCGGCGTTTATTGCACTCCCCATCTCTGGATTGTATATGGAACTTGGCGATGGATTTGCCCGAACTAGCGAGGACTCGTTTATTGGCTTTAATGAAACTTCATTTTTTGAACGCAACTTTACGGCAATGATGGACAACGCCCGGTCAAACTGGTGACGCAATATACCCCCGAATCTCCTACCCGCTGGAGTCGTCCATATAACGCCTCCTTTGTCCAGTGTTTTCTGAAAACTTGATCAATCGAAATGACGCTTCCTTGACATTCCATCGAACCTTACCGCATGATTTGAGCCAATACTCCGGGGGACAAGACCTTTTCTTGCCGGCGCAAAATTTGGAACCCGTATTCGGAAATGCCCAGGGACTCATGATAAGGTACAATTGCTCAAATATTTAGAAACTTTCAGATTTTACTATCCTGAATCAATTCTCTCAGCGCGGTGACAACTCGACAGGGCTCGTTCCTAACCTTCACGATAGTGATTACAAGAGTACGACAATCGGCAACGATACCGTATTCTTACGTAGAGAGGTCACTGGGTCGATCGAAGCATTGAGTGAAATCGGCATCTCGGGCACGAACAGGGTTTACGGCTGCTACGATATCATCAACAACTCCACATCTAGTTACCGACATGGAGGCATCGGACGCAAATATGTACTCAAGTACGCTTTGTACGAAGGCATGGACTGGCGCAGCGGATCTGCGGTACAGTGTTCGGCTTTGAGTAACATCTCTGAGCTTGGAAGTTTCTACAAAACCATCAAATGGAGCAATTCAGAACCAATGCAAGCTGCCGGAGTGCGCTGTACTATATCTTCCGCCATAGGCACTGCCGACATTGACGGCCACTCAGCCACCTTCTCCAACTTCCGCTCCTCTAAAGAGATGCAAATGGATACTTAATATCTTTCGCTCCCATACTCTTTGATAGCCAAAGCAACGTGGCAAACATCTTTACCTCATACGGTTTAAATAATCCTGCCGAAAACCAGGCCTTACAATGTCTCCCTTCTTTCTATCTCCAGAAGGGTTGCTACGGTTATATGCCAACGCCGCGCAAGAGCTAGCCAGTGACCCTAACTCGGACTCTAACCTTAACACAAACATCACCAGCTCTCATTCAAACAAGGTTTTGAATCGAGGAGTGATACCTACTGTCGTTCCCGCAGTGTTGCTTGGTATCTGGGCAATCTCTTCAATGATATTTTCCTTTATGTATAGATTCCGAAGAAGGTGGGCCGCCACTCGGGACGGGTATTCGATGTTCCGATTCGGTGCAGGCTTTGGACAAATGGTGGAAAAGAATAAGAGGTTTGGCAGTACAGAAGATTATGAGACATGTGGTGCGCTGCGGAAAATTCCGGGATTGGTGGGTGATGCAAGGCCGAAATTCGCGCCCGGTCATATGTCACTGGTGGAGAAGGGTGTCGCAGCAGCGAAGGATAAAACATACCGATAGAGGATTCATGCGCCTATATCAACAACAGGTTCGTAGGGAGAACATACGGGGGGATTCTAGTTTTGGTATCAATCATATCTGGTCACTCGGAAGCCTAATCGGTATCCTTGTTGCATATATGGTTTATCTCCTGTCGTATGGCTTCAGATGGGCTGATGCATAATCTCTCTAAGATGATGGTCATTCCATACTCAGCTGGAGATGCCACTCAGCTGGAGATGGCAGCTGAGTGCGCATGCATGCGTACAAGACATACAAAGACATACTCCGACTACCGTGTATATAAGTCCATGAATGTACCTGTACTTTAGAATACAAGCTTCTCTAGCATCACTATTTGAACAGGTTATGAGCCCGGCGCCTGCTACAATCTTTACTAAAAATACTCTATTTATATCTTACGATTAAGAGCCTCAAAACCCCTAACCCACTCACAACCATCCCTGCCCAACAGCCGCAACACCATCACCATCCATCACTCTACATCGTAACCTTCCTAACCTCCTCCACTCTAAAAACATGTCAAACGAAACATTCAAGACCGATCATGGCAATGTGCCCAAGCTCACCGAGGAAAACTACCCTGTCTGGAAGCAAAAGATTCACGGAGTCCTCAGCACCAAGAAAGCCTACAATATCGTCACCGGTGTCGAACTCCTCCCTGTCGGCAACGGCGTCACCCTACTCCTTCTACAAGAAAGCTGGCATGACCGAGCCAATAAAGCACTAGCACAAATACACCTCGGATGCTGCGAAGAACTCCTTCCACTCATCAACGATATCGACGACCCTGTGGAAATGTGGGAAGCACTTTGGGACCGACTTGACAATGCCTTAATGAAACTCAGCCGCACTCAAGTCCTGCGGAAGTTCACTGCCTCTCGACCATCGCCAGACGAAACTGTCACCAAGTACATTACCAAACTAATCGCCTTCCGCAAGAAGTTGATCGGCACCACTGAAAATATCACCGATGACGCCATGAAGACACATATCTTCACTACTCTATCCAATTCATATGAAACAACCATTCAAATTCTTGAACAACGGATCCCTGCTCCCACAGCCCAGCAGTGTATGGATGTGATCCGCGAATATGCCAAGCGAACAACCCTAAACAAAGAAATCGGAGATGTATCCACCGGAGCAGCCCTATACACCCGTGGCGGAAATCGTGGCCGTGGCGGACGAGGTGGCGGACTTGGAGGTGGACGAGGAAATGGATGCCAGAAGCACAAATGCACATACTGCAAAATGGACAATCATACCACTGAAGCATGCGGAAAGAGAAAGCAGGCTGAAAACGACACAAACACCGGCGGTACAAACACCGGCGGTACAAACACCGGCGGTACAAACACCGGCGGTACAAACACCTCCAGGAACGATGAACGTACTTGCTTCCATTGCGGTCTCTCAGGAAACTTCAAGTCCGACTGCATCCACTTCAAACGTGCCCGGGATCAACGCAACAAACTCAACAAGGGCACTGCATCACTAGCCACAGCCGGAGATCGCGACCTAATCTGACTGGCCGACAACGCCACTGCTCTCACCGCAGCCTCTGCTCCAGCTGCATGCGTCATCGATTCCGAAGCATCTCACCATATGTGCAATGACCGCACCAGATTCAACTCAATAAAGAAACTTCGTCAGCCAATAGTCATTGAGCTCAGAGATGATAACAAAGTCACAGTAAGCCATCATGGACTCGTTAACGTTTCACAGGAGTACGAAGTCAATGCTCTCTACACGCCTACGTTCAGGCTCTCGCTTCTCTCCATCAATCAATTGGACACAGCCGGGTACACATCCACATTTGGACATGGCCAGTGTTCCATATCATCTCCATCAATCACCATCACAGGCAATCGGGTCAATGACGTCTATATCATATCTCCCGCAACTGCACTCACTTCGATAGTACCAAGCATGTCTACGAAGTCCACTTCGAGTTTGAAGAAGAGAAAAAGAACATCATTGAGTGCACATACCACCGTACCATCATCGAGCACACAAATCACTGTACCATCAATCGCGCACTCCACCGAGTGTACTGCTACAAGCTCACACCACCGTACCTCTAACAAAGACCACTCGGAAGCCTCCCACAATCTCAGAATCACAACTGTGGCATCGCCGTCTAGCCAACATTAATCCTACTGCCCTACGATCTCTAATTGATGGATATACAAAAGACTACTCAATGTGCACCGCATGCATCCAGGCCAAGAACAAGCAGAAGATCATCGAAGTCAAGACCAAGCGCACTACAAAGCCATTTGAACTCGTACATTCAGATGTGTGTGGACCATTCTCCATGCCCACCACCGCTGGCCATCGCTACTATATCCTATTCATCGACGATTACACACGCTACACCTCTGTTTGGGTCCTTCCAGATAAAGAGTCCAAAACATGCACCTCAGCCTACCAATCATTTCAGGCCTGAGTTGACTCCATGGGATACGAAGTGAAGCGATTTCGGTGCGATAATGGCTGTGGAGAATATGACAACGAAACCTTCCGACTGGTGCTTGCCGCTCGTGGCTCAACATATGAACCGTGTCCTCCCTACACCCACCATAAGAATGGGGTTGCCGAACGCATGATCCAGACCATCACCGAGAAAGCACGATCTATGATGATTGACTTCCAGGCGCGACTTGTCTTTTGGGGAGAAGCAGTCAATACCGCAGTCTACCTCCACCAGCAAACCCCAAAAGAAGGCCTAACGAAAAGAGACGACGGCGACGGTTATCAAGCACCATATCCCACTCCATACGAAATGCTGCATGCATTTGGCAAGCCCTCTCACAACAACAGCAATAAGATTTCGTACAAAGCTCCTCTCGACCACCTTCGGCGATTCAGCTGCTATGCCAGTTGACTTTTCCCTGAACCGCAACGCCATGGAAAATTCAGCCCAAGATCCAAGCCATGTATGATGGTCTGTTAGGTACACAATTCGACTACACTTTGGAGGATATGGGACCCGGCATTCCAAGTAGTAAGATCACAGTCGAATGTCATTTTCGACGAGGAGAGGAATACCCACGCTTCATGTCTACCCGGAGACCACACAGACATCATTGAGCTACCAGAAGAGACGGAATAAATCGAGGAAATCGACAGTGGAGATGGACTTCTCCAAGCACAAGACAATGAAACAGGAACACAAGACAATGAAATGGGTGGAGATGGACTTCTCCATGACCACGCAGGAAACAGTCGAACAGGTGAAGGCCACGGAAGTGGTGATCATGACTGTACTGATGATGATACAGATCACAATCTCCCCGACGCTGACAACTGTCGAAGTCTCCCTGCAAGTACAGGTGTGAGATCACGTCCTCCTGACAAGGAAGATGCACTACTGGAGTCCAGAGAAACCGGCGTCCACCATTGACATCTCCGCCGCGAAAACGACAAAGCCCACCGAACGGTGGCCATGAGCAAGCAATCATGCCAACCTCCATGCACAAATCGCATCACAAGAAATCAGGTTAAGATCTCCACAAATACACTAATCATCATGGCAAAGGCTCTCGCATCGACATCCATCAACTGCGATCCATTCACATACATGGAGGCCATGGACAGTCCACAACAGGAGCACTGGAAACAAGCAACGGAATAAGAGTGCACATCGATTCTGCTCAACAACACATTTAGAACTGTCAACTCCCGGGAAGCAAGGCAATTGCGAGTCAAGCCAATTGGCTCCAAATGGGTCTACAAGACGAAACACAATCCTGACGGCACCATACGATACAAAGCACGCCTAGTCATTAACAGCTACAAACGAACGGACTTCGGAGAAACTCATGCCCCTGTTGGAAAACTCACCACTTTTCGATATCTCATCTCCCTGGTCGGAAAGCATGGCTAGAACATCAATCATTTGGATGTGGTAACTGCTTTTCTCAATCCTGAGGTCGATGACGATGATATCTATATGACCCTGCCCAAAGGCTGGCCGGAAGGCCTCAACGCACCTACAATCGTTGTTCGACTAAAGAAAGCACTTTACGGCCTCAAACAAGCACCACAGCTTTGGCACAATGATATTAACACCTTCTTGCTCTCTCTTGAGTTCACACAGTCCCTGGCCGACCCCAACCTCTATCTCCGAAGCAATGGTATTCTGATGCTTTTGTACATCGACGACATCTTGATGTTGTACCCAGAAGACGCTACCAAAGCTGTGATTGAAGTCAAGGCCAGGCTCTCAGAAAAATACAAGATAACGAATCTCGGCCCGGCATGCCAATTCCTTGGCATCGAAATCCACCGCGAGGAAAATGGTACCAGCACCAGCACCTGCACCGTCACCGGCATCAGTCTTGGCCAGAAGGCCTTCATCACCACGATTCTCAAACGATTCAATATGCAGAATGCTCACGGTGCATCAACTCCATTGGATCCTAATGTGAAGCTAGATCTGGCCGAGGATCGGGGGGAGAAAGAACTAAAAGATATCAAAGGCTACCAGGCAATTGTCGGCTCATTGATGTACGCGGCACTTGCAACTCGGCCTGATATCTCATTTGCAGTCGCTGCACTTTGCCGATACAATTCCCGTCCTTTCAGCAGCCATCTCGCCGCCGCCAAATGAGTTCTCCAGTATCTCAAATCCACCGCCGACTTTCGACTGCATTTTAGCAGCAGCAGCACTGGCAGCAATGATCAACTCACTGGCTTAACGGACTCGGATTGGGCCAATGATAGTGCCGACCACGAATTTTAAGGTGGTCACATCTTCCTTCTCAGCAACGGAGCTGTCTCATGGCAGTCACGAAAGCAAGATCTCATCGCCATGTCAACCCTCGAAGCCGAATACATCGCTTGTTCCGAGGGCTCCCGTGAAGCAAAGTGGCTACTCCAACTCCACCGAGATATACACGGCAAAGACGCATCTCCACTCCTGATCAATTGTGACTATCAGGGCGCACTTAGTCATATCACAACTGGGATCATAGAGGCTCGCACAAAGCATGTCGACGTTTGCTATCAGAATAGTTGAGATCTCCATGCCCGCAAGATAGTTGATTCCTCCTACGTGCACACAAACGAGAAAGTGCCAGACATACTAACGAAGGCCTTGACGAAGGATAAGCACGAGAAATTCACAAAGGCGATGGGGCTATGGTAATAGAGGTCGATTTAAGATTAGATTTATGGTTGGATTTAAGGTTGTTTCACTTTTCTTTTTGGGCATGTGGATTTCCTTGTTTCTCTATGGATGGCCATCCTCAGGCTACGGTAGTACTCTTTCCCTGCTCACTCTTGCAGGGTTCTAAGGAGACTACTATGGGAATCACTTTGTTTGTTTGTTTCATCTCTTCTTATCTGTTTTCTTGCTCCACGGAGCGTAGCAAGAGGGGGGAGTGTTGCATATATGGTTTATCTCCTGTCGTATGGCTTGAGTTGGGCTGATGCATAATCTCTCTAACATGATGGTCATTCCATATTCAGCTGGAGATGCCACTCAGCTGGAGATGGCGGCTGAGTGCGCATGCATGCTTACAAGACATACAAAGACATACTCCGACTACCACGTATATAAGTCCATGAATGTACCTGTACTTTAGAATACAAGCTTCTCTAGCATCACTATTTGAACAATCCTTGTTACTATATGGAAGTTGGGGAGAACCGTGTGCGTATGTTCTACAAGGTATGGTGGCGGCTTTGCCGCCCTTTGGAGGCGCCCAGATTGATCTCCAGCCCAGCCAACCCAGAGTTGCCATTTTTAGCAGCTCCTATACTTCCAGATGTATATGGCTCTGACATACTCCTGGAATTCAAATTTATTAGATCATCTCTTGGCCAGCTTCTAGTGATCTAAGTGCAGGTGAGTCTCTATTGTTTCTGTGGCTAGGGCACGCATATTGGCAACTGTGAAGATGCCTTCCACTGGGTAACTCCAATCAATTCAAGTTCATTTAAGTCCATGAGTTTTGCCTCTGATCACAAAGTGTTCTATACATGAACTATGCATAAACAGATCCTCTTTCACTTCCTGGTCTCCAATTTACTATATCACTAATATTCATAGTGCAGCTTTAAAAAAAAGGTCCAAAATGCTGTTGATTCACAATTTCTGACTCAATATAAGAGATATCATAAATCTAAGACTGGGAGGTGAAAGAGGACATAGCCCACATTTTGTGTGTAGGACACTTTGTAATCAGAGCCAAACACTCATTGGAATTACAAGGGCAGGTCATTTGGGATCTGAGTTTAAGTGGTAGTTACTTGCTACAATCAACCACTCAGCCACAGAATTACGACCAATCAGAATCGAAAAAGACACATGTTGTGTCCTTATATGAATCATGGTACTGAGAAGAGAACAGGAGAAAGACTCGAGATATATACAGGAGGCATCAGACCCATTTACAGCCAATTGTATCAAACCCTTATATATATGTAACAATCCTGAATCCGAACTTCTCAGGCCTCTGCTCTAAAAGCTAAATTCGGTGCTGACACTCAATGATTTGTTCGTACCGATCCAATTTCGAGACGTATTTCCCTTTTGCTACTTTGGATGCTTCTTTGACTTGTTGATTCTATCTCGAGAGCCAAAGGCCGTATTTGTACAATGTCCATTATGCGCACACGTATGCTCTATCTGAGATGAGACGCATTACCTTGGTCCTGATGCATATTCTCATACAGCCACCATCTTCATTCAAGTCTTCATTCTCATAAAAGACATCAGACGGTTTTGGGACTCACGATCCAAGTACACATGCAACACTTTTTGTTGTAATACTGATTGCTAGAAGTGTTGTGTATTCTAAACTACAGGAGTTCGTGTGCCCTTATATACGGCACTCCAAGTATGCCTTGTACGCATGCATGCGCACTCAGCTGGCATCTCCAGCTGAGTCTGGAACGACCATAATCTTAGGGAGATTATGCATCAGCCCAGCTGAAGCCGTATATGCAACACTTTTCTGTTGTTTACTGACTGCTAGAAGCTTGATTGTCATCTATCTAAAAGGGCCACAAGGCCAATATATATGAGAGTGAAGTACGGCTGAATGCCATCAGCCCGTATCAGAGTCAACAGTAATCTCAGGCAATACAAGACATCACCGTCTCCAGCCATACGAGACACCTCCCCTCCGGCCATACAAGACATCTCCGCTCTGGCCATACAAGACATCTCCGCTCCAGCCATACGAGGCTCATCTCCGGCTGAGCCCTGTATATGCAACACTCCCCCCTCTTGCTACGCTCTGTGGAGCAAGAAACAAAACAAACAAACAGACAAGCCAGCATGATACCCAACTTGTGATTCCCATAGTAGCCTCCTTAAAACCCTGCGAGAGTGAGCAGGAAAACAGTACTACCGTAGCCTGAGGATGGCCATCCATAGGGAGACGAGGAAATCCGTGTGCCCAAAAAGAAAAGTGAAACAACCTTAAATCCAACCTTAAATCGACCTCTATTACCATAGCCCCATCACCTTTGTGAATTTCTGGCACTTATCCTTCGCGAAGGCCTTGGTTAGTATGTCTGCCACATTCTCGTTTGTGTGCATGTAGGAGTAGTTGACTATTCGCCGTCTATGCAGATCTTGACTGTTGTGATAGCAAACGTCTATATGCTTAGTTCAAGCTTTGATGATTCCCATGGTGATAAGAGTGAGAGCACCCTGATTGTCGAAGTTGATTGCCAGCGGTGGTTAGTCTTTCTTGTGAATATCCTTTTGCAATTGGAGTAACCATTTTGCTTCTCTGGAGGCCTCCGAACAGGCAATGAATTCGGCCTCGAGTGTTGACATGCCTATGAGACTCTGATTTCGAGACTGCCATGAGATAGCTCCATTGCTGGCGAGAAACACATGGCCTCCTTGAGACTTGCGGTCCACGCTGTCATTGGCCCAATCGGAATCCGAGTATCCTACGAGACTATTGTCGATGCCGATGCCATTGCTGTTGAAGTGTAGTCGAAAATCGGCTGTAGATTTGAGATACTGAAGGACTCTTTTAGCAGCAGTCATATGGCTGGTGAATGGCCGTGAATTGTAATGAGAAAGAGCAGCGACCACGTATGAGATATCTGGCCGAGTTGTAAGTGCTGCGTACATCAGTGATCCCATGACTGCTTGATAGTCTGTGATATCTTCCAATTCCTTCTCCCCCCGATCCTCGGCCAAGTGCAATTTTAGATTGGGATCCATGGGTGTTGCGACATCGTGAGTGTGCTCCATGCCGAATCATCTGAGAATTGTGATGATATAGGCTTTCTGTCCGAAACTGACCCAGGTACCGTTGCGGTTGATTTCGATGCCAAGGAATTGGCGTGCCGCGCCAAGGTTCATTATCTTGTATTTCTCTGAGACTTTCGCGTTGAATTCAATCGCAGCTTTGGCGGCGGCCTCCGGATATGACTTGGAGATATCGTCGACATACAGAAGTATCAGAATGCCGTCACTGCAAAGATAGAGGTTAGGATCCGCAAGGGATGGAGTGAACCCAAGAGAGAGTAGAAAGGCGTTGATATCGTCGTGCCATAGTCGTGGAGCTTGTTTAAGGCCGTAGAGAGCTTTCCTGAGTCTGGCAACGATCTTTGGTGCGTTGAGTCCCTCTGGTCATCCTTCTGGCAAAGTCATATAGATGTCGTCATCGTCAATTTCGGGGTTTAGGAAAGCGGTTACTATATCCAAGTGGTCCATATTCCACCCGTATCTCCCGATGAGAGAGATGAGATACCGAAACGTACTTAGGTTCCCAACAGGGGGATAAGTCTCGCCGAAGTCCATCTGTTCGGATCCTTTTATGACTAGCCGTGCTTTCTACCATGTGGACCCGTCAGGATAGTGCTTAGTTTTATAAACCCACTTGGAGCCAATCGGCTTAACTTGCAGTTGCCATGCTTCCCGGGAGTTGAGAGTAGAGAAGATGTTATTGAGCAGGATTGATGTGCTTTCTTCCTCCATGGCTCTTTTCCAGTGATCTCGTTGAGGGCTTTCCATGGCTTCCGAGTAGGTGAATGGATCTGTTGCGGATGCCGTTAATGCTTCTACTGAGACTTTACCTTGACTTCTTGTCACACGACTCCCTATTGGCAGAGCTGGAGCTGGAACTGGAGCTGGATCTGGGGCTGCTCACGGTACTTGGCTTGATTTCTTGATTGCTGCTGCCGAGCGCCGGGCAGTCTGATCCTCTCTGCGGAGGCGCCGGCTGTGGGTGATGTTTTCTGCATTTGCTGTGGAACGCTGGGCAGTTTGATCCTCTCGGCGGAGGCGCTGGATGTGGGTGTTTTCTCCTTCCTTGTCAGGAGCTTCATGCATGAGAGATGTGGATCTCTTACCTATCTGTGTAGGTTGACTATCTTGTCCTCGGAGAGGCTCACCTCCGGTATCTATTTCGTCGACATATTCCTCATCTTCTGGTAATCCAACAATGTCAATCTCATTGCTTCCATGCTGACACGACATGTATGCATTTCTCTCTTCCTCGAAGACGACTTCTGATTGGGCTTTTACATTCTGGAATTCGGGATCCCATATCCTCCACAACGTCTTTGAGTCGTATGTGTAGCCTACCATCATGCAGGGCTTTGACCTTGGGCCAAACTTGCCCTGGCGGCGCGGAACTTCGGGAATGAGTCTACTGGCATAGCAGCCAAATCGACTTAGATTGTTGAGAGAGACTTGATACGATAATTCTTTGCCGTCAGCATTGTGCGTCGGTTTGCCAAATCCATGCAGCATCTCGTATGGCGTTTCCTACGGTGCTTGATAGCCATCGCGGTCATTTCTTTTGAGGCCTTCATTCGGTGATCTTTGATGGAGATAGACTGCGGTATTAACTGCTTCTCCCCAGAACTGAATGGGAGCCTGGGAGTCAATCATCATCGCCAGGGCTTTTTCAGTGATTGTATGGATCATTCGTTCTACAACACCATTCTAATGGTAAGCGTATGGAGGGCATGGTTTGTATGTAGTACCGCGGGCCGCAAGGACATATCGGAAGGTCATATGGTCGTATTCTCCCTGTCCATTGTCGCACCGGAATCGGTTGATATCGTATACCATTGAGTCTACTCGGGCCTGAAATGACTCGTAGGGGGAGGTGCAGGTCATGGCTTTCTGTTTTGGGAGCAGCCATACGGATGTGTACCTCATGTAGTCATCGATGAATAGTATATAGTATCGATTGTCTGCCAAGGTTGGTGTAGAGAAAGGTCCGCACACATCTGAATGTACAAGTTCAAAAGGCTTCGTAGTGCGCTTGACTGGCACTCTAATGAACCTTTGCTTGTGCTTGACTTGGATGCAGACTGTGCACATCGAATCATCATGTTTATATCCGCCAATCATTGTTTTCATGGCGGTGGGATATATATGGGCTAGTCGTCAGTGCCATAGTCTTGACTCTGAGATTGTGAGAGACTTTCGAGTGGACTTAGTTTTTGCTGCAGTAGGTGCTCTTGCAGGCGAGCTTTCTCTTTTTCTCTTTCAGCCGTTCTCGGTAGTCGATGATAGGAGTGCGGTTGCGGGAACCATGATGTATATGCCATTGACTAGTTTTCCGGCAATGGTGCAAGAAGATGGCAAATTAATGGAGCATTTTCCGTTCTGAAATATAGTCGTATGCCTGCCCAAATCCAATTGGTTGATCGATAGAAGGGAAAGTCGAAAAGTAGGAGTATTGAGGGCTTCGACTTGATAGCCCTGTATGACGTTGACGAAACCATAATGCGTGGCAGTGACTGAGTTGTTGTCTCCAAGTTCGATTACTATAGGAAGTCAGAGCTTTTTGAACGTTGAGAAGATGCTGCGGTGATTGCACATGTGGTGTGACGCTCCGGAATCAATGTCCCATTTTGGAGCGGCGGCGGCGGTGAGAGCACAAGCTGGTAGTCAGACGGGATCGCAGTCTCCGGTCGTAGCAAGAGCTGCTGCAGCAGTTGCTTTCTTCACTTTCCACCACTCCTTTATATGTTTGTAGGAGACGCAATCGACTTTGACGTGGCCTGGAAGCCCGCACTGGAAGCAAATGCGCTCATCGTTGTTTCCTCCCTCCTGAGCGCGTTTTCGCTTTCTGCATGCATCTGTAGTATGGCTGTCAATTTTGCAATAGGTGCACTTACTCTCGTGGCTGCTTCCACCGCTTCCACCGCTTCCATCGCTTCCACCACTTCCACCGCTTCCACCGCTTCCACCGATTCCACTGCTTCCACCGCTTCCACTGCGTCCACTGCATCCACTGCGCCCACGGCCACGGTAGCTGCCACCTTGGGAAAATAGGGCAGCCTCCGTGGATGCATCTCGGAGTTGCTTGGTAAGGCCGGTTGTAGTTTCTTCTTCTCGGAGGTCGTGCATGGCTTCTTCGGGTGTGGGCAAGGGTCTTCTATGCTTTAGGACCATTAATATCATCGCATACTGTGATGGCAATGATGTGAATATTTGCGTGTGGAAATCGCGATCGGTGATTGCATCGTCTGTATGGTCTAGTTGTGTGCGGTAGTTACTATGCTTGGTGAAGTATGCTTTCAGTGGTTCATCCTCCTTGGGTCGGCAAGCTCGGAACTGGCGAAGGATGTCTTGTCTGCCGATATAAGATCCGGCTGTGTCCAGGCTGGTTTCTAGTGTATTCCACATTTCGAGAGGGTTTCTCATTCCCTGTATTATGCGCAGTACATCATGGGAACAGGAAAGTCTGATCATAGACGCGGCTTCGGCTTCCTTAGCCTTCCAATCATCATAGTTGCCATTGTGGTCAAATCACGAGGCTGCGGTTCAGGGTCATCTCCGGTGACGATTGCATATGCTTTCATGGCTGATAGGATGAGTATCATGTCGTCTCTCTATTCGTCGTAGTTGGTGTAAGTAAGCTTAGGAATGTTGCCCCACCTGGTCTTGTTGAAGACGGGTTCGGAGGATGACATCGTGAGATCATGTTGTTGAGTTTGAGTGTTGTTTATGCGATTGTTGCTATGGTGACGAGGTTTAGGGTTCTTGAGGCTCTTTTGAAGATCATGAAAGAGATCGCAGGAAAGATCGTGAAAGCGGTCTTTAGGAAAGATCGTGAGATTTTTAGATAGTAGCGATAGCCGGGCTCATAACCTGTTGTTTACTGACTGCTAGAAGCTTGATTGTCATGTATCTAACAGGGCCACAAGGCCAATATATATGAGAGTGAAGTACGGCTGAATGCCATCAGCCCATATCAGAGTCAACAGTCATCTCCGGCCATACAAGACATCACCGTCTCCGGCCATACGAGACACCTCCGCTCCGGCCATACAAGACGTCTCTGCTCCGGCCATACAAGACATCTCCGCTCCGGCCATATGAGGCTCATCTCCGGCTGAGACCTGTATATGCAACATTTTCTTGTATCAGACCAACGAGTGATGCCTTGTGACTTGTGAAGTTACTCGTTTTCAAGTCTCTGGACACTATACAAAGCGCCTTTAGTGACTCATCAAAAGTTTGGCGACTAGACATCAAATATGAGGTCTTACTTTCGCCAAAATACCCCGTGTTCGTGGACAAAGGCTGAATTTTACAATTTGCCCAGTTACCGCACACCAAAGTTGGTGAAATGAGAATAACCTTATAAATGTTATCTGATCATTGACAGGAGTCTCCGATGATTCAAGTCAGACAACTAATGGTTCAACACCCAATAACGCCCTTATCCAGAACCAAAGTGATATACCTCCAAGCTATATGTATTGAATAGGGATAACTTAGAAAATTGGGCGTAAACCCCGATAAGCGATATGTGAACTTACCTTCATCTTGTCTACCGCACATAGAGCCTGGCACATGAAATTCATAATATCCCATTTGGGTGTTTTGATGGATTTCACGAGGAACATTGGCGCGCTGTAAATCCTGATATAGACTGTTAACTACCGTGGAAATACAATCTGGGCACCGATGGAAACTAACGGCTTCTTTGCGATCTTGGTCTAGTCTTTCTTATGATTCTTCCTTCCTCTGTTGCCCTTTCATAGCTAATCTAAAAACTGATCGCGCTACGTAATGTAGTAACACCTAACAGTGAATTGACGTAAAGGCAGGCATGGCTGAACGTCAGTGGAGTTCAAATCAAAGCATCTGTGCAACTTAAGCTCACCGGCCAAAAGGGCTTGGTTCAGCTTCTATTATCACTACTACACTGACGTTGCTTTTTCGCTAGTCCGATATGGGAATTACGGGATCGGACCCTAGCTTGTTCTAGATGATCGATTATGTATGGGCCTTGCCCAAAATGAAAACCACTTCAAGATATCGGCTCATCGGCTATCATCTAGTGGTGAAGCTGCACCCCCGTCGTCCGCTATTCGTCGGAACAGGAAAATATAAAATGTTCCAATACTACTTCCGTCAAAACTGTAGCAACCGCACCAATATCCCGTTGAGTATGCCTTGCCCTGGTGATCAACACTTGTAAGTACTGCTGCTGAGCCCATCGGTTAGCTTCGGACAATCTGCTTTCACTTGCCAGTGAGCCGATGACGTTGTAGTAATTTGGCATCTTTTGGAAACTTTTAAACGGTGAGTGCTGCCAGGATTTGGGGAATTAGAAGTGATTCATGTTTCATACGAAACAATAGCGCCGGATATTAATTATTGTCAGGTCATCTATATCAACTGTGCTCATATGTACGCAGATCTCAAGCTGTGTCCCCTTTATCATCATAGGCCCGGCACGTCCCTCAGGAACTTCTCTACCGTGCTCCTTAAAAATCTCCCCTCGAACACCTCGATGTCAAAATGGAGGTTAAGGCTGTACCTCCTGTACGATGTCAATGATGTAATACAATCTCCCCACAAGCCGTATGCATCAGCTATGGACTAGACTCAACCTCCGGGGATATGCTCTGACCAGGGCTGGCAATAGGTCTAATCGACTTCGAAAGGTCATTGACGATGGCTGGTGTGAGGATTAGAAGTTCAATCTGCTACCCTCGCAAAAGAGAACTGTGTAGTTTTGTACAACGGAACTGTCTTTCGCTGTACTAGTGGTTACATTGTGCATTCTGACTGCCACGCAACGATGATGTGCTATCAACCAAAACTTCAATCGGTCGGTTGACACATCACATATACTGCATACATGTTTGTAACTAACTAGATATCGAGTACTGTGAAACAGCATCAGCGGCCTGAACATCATGCAGGTATATTGCCAAATCAAAACATTGCATCTTTGCTTGTTTCCTGCTGTGAAAAATGGTTGTTTTTACCATACTTAATGCCCCATACAATTCCCAGTGACGGTAACTGTGAGTTCCCCGGCCAGAACTCCCAGCCCAATTCCGGAGTTCCCAGTGAGATTCTGTATAAATAGAGAGCACGCGCTAGTGGAGAGTGCAGCAGGCAAGATTTGCGGTTATAATGACTGATATTCTACTGTTTTCCATTTAGGAGTTCTGACCGGTGAAAGCTTCTCTATATTACATGCCGACGTATGAGCGAGATAGCGCAATCCTCCTGCCAAACTCCTACCTAGTCATGACCGGTCACTAACTCGGGATCTAATGCTGAGCGACAGTATGTGCTGCTTGTAAATTCTACGTTGTCGGCTCTATCGCATGTTTTTACTGAAATAGTTGGCACTGTGTTCGAGGAGTAGGCGGTGGCTCCGGCTTTGGGTGTGGTGCTGTCAGGCTCCCCGCCAGGGTAGCCTTGTTCTCTCCTTTGATAACGACGGAATTTAGCATTCACGTGCGGCGTGGCAGATATATGGAATCACTAACCGGGATTCCTCCAATTGGCCAACGTCCCGAGTTGAATTCTAGTGCCTTGGCGTGCAGATAGGGCGCTCGAAATCTCCGCCTGAATTCCTATGTTGCTGCCTGAATATACGTATAGGGCAAAGATTTGCGATGCCGATGCCACTATTGGCTTTTCTCCCAAGTATCCGTTGGAAAGCAATGTTGCTTCTGAGGGGGTGGAAATTTGACTTTTCACCCCCGCGTTTCGTATTATGCGGAATATACCGTTGGCCATCTCAAATCTTTTCCGTGTATTGGGTACTATAATTGCCGCTGGTAGTCTGGAATGTTGAATATACTAGCCGCCAGCAGATGCCCGATCGGACTAACGTTCAAACCCCGCACAGGGTTTGGTGCATACTGCCACCAGTATTAGTTTTGTTTTTAATTTATGAATCTGGTAGCCATCTGCAAGCAGCCCTGATGTAGCGCATTTGAACTGCAAAGGTTACCATTTCTGCGATGCAAATTGCGCATCCAGGCTTCGTTGCATGCTCCAATGCTGTCGTTTACGCACCAATCAGAAAAGAAACTACTTGTTTGCTCTAGATATGCTTCTACTTACTATGTATCTTCAGCCATACAGAAGAACCGGCTTGTCTACCCGACTCTGAATAGATGGATAGTCCTCATTTTGCGCTTGCGTCTATCTTCTATTTGTCTTACGCTTGTCTCGGTGTGAACACCTGAAAGTATCTTGCTCTGTGGAGCTTTCCGCTTTCACATTGTCGACTCCCCATCACCTCCAGTGATATCGATGGGATTCAGTGCTCACAGATACATGGGTATCACTGCTAACCTAGGTTTCCTGCAGCTGATTACCGTCTCTTGCTCAACTCTGGTGCTTTGCAGATAGGGCGTTCTCAAACGAAACCAAAAAACCCCAAAGTAGTGCATACATTAATGCATTGCGTCTGCAGTGATACTCAACGTTGCTGCCTCAGTACTGCGGGGTATTAGGAACCATACGATTAAGTCTGATGCGGTATACATTCGGATAAATGGCCAATCAAGTTATTTGTAGGCCACAAAACTCATTGGAGGCGTACCATCTGCCCGAATATATGAAATACTTGGGAAGATTTTCAAGTTATCAATCGCATATGAAAGGTAGGCTCCTCCGAATAAATATTTGATTGGGTGCGCTCGTCAAGATAAGAAAGGACGACACCCTCAGCTGAACTGATATGCATGCAGTATATTATTAGATTTTTCTTCGATGATCGGCTCCGTGGAAAATACTGAATTGCGCACAATAAAAGGATTGGATGCGCACGCTACGGATTGCTTTTTTCGTGCAGACCCGACACAGCTGTCAATTGACAACTGTGCTTGTCCCTCTTTTCGCGAAAAGCATATGGCCTAGAGTAGTTAAAGATTCTTGTACCCCTATCGAACCAATGGAAGTACGTTGTAGCCACATCGAAGTCACTCATAGTCCCACCTAGCCAGTCATTCGAAGGGGGAGGGGAAACGGGTTTTGCCGTACTCATTAAAGCAAACAAACGAAGTTACTCATAGTCGGGATTGGAGAAAAAACCCCGATACGATAGCGCTACGTAAGTTTGGTTGCTAATGTTGATGTCGAAAGTGCATATGAAATTATGCCACCAACACCTATATTTCTCCTGTTATAACGCCATGCATAGTTAGGCTGCTGGAAACGCCTGCATACTTAAGTATTCACTCTAGAGAGTGGTTTAGTACTATGTTAAAAGGCGGCAGCGAATATATTTGAGCGCCAGTCGCAAGTACATTTAAACAAAATTCCCGATAATTATAACTAGAGGCGTAGCATTCAGACAATACACCCAATTCACCTTGCCCTCCATTATCAACTGCCACTCTACCACTCTATCTGAACACGTAATTTCGCGAGTCTCAGTTATCTCGACACTTCACGTACGCATTATTCTGGTCTCATAATTCATATTTACGAGATGTCGCGAGCGGAATTCCAAATGACGTATGGACACTACTATAGTTGGAGTATACATCGAGTTAATATCATGTGGACTACAGATGGGAATTTGTGAAATTCAGGCTGGACCGTCTCTGGGAAGAAGATGGAGGTAGCCTTAGCAAGCAACTGGTCAGTCTGAACCCGCTCTTAGGCACGGTAGATAGGTAGCTAACCAGGTATCGGTCTTAGTATCGGGAAGTTCAAACGTATGTACTAGATTCATGCCAGGACGTATGCTACCGGGGACTTACTGGTAATCTTGTCATAGGATGGTCCAGAATTATTGTACCGGACTGTGTACACTAGACCTAACAGCAACACTCAGCATGGCTGACACCCACAACACCCAACAAATACGGCGGCTGGGTGAGGATCTTTACGATGCCCTTGGTATGTATCTTTTAGGTCGCCTCGGCTCCATACGAGAGGTATGTAGGATGACTATGACGCAGATAGAAACTCGGATAGTTTACCAATACTGATAGTCTTACGTTCCAGTCGTTACCAGGTTCTAGAGATGAGGAACTAGTGTTGCTGTATGCGCAGGAGTGGAACCGGTTTGAGTTTTGGGCGGAATCTGTTAATATTTTATGTCGCCCGCTAAACCAATGCTGGGTAAAAGCACAAATTGACTGTGGGGATGTAGATGTATGTGAGGTGTATACAGTGCGTAACTCACAAACTCCACTTGAACGCTGCGAAACTAACCGCAAGGACTAGCTTTGTCTCATCCGATGGAAGCACATTATCTTTGATCCTATTAAAGTCAACCTGACTGCAGCCATTCTCAAGCTTATCGAAAAACACAGACAACAACAGCACGTCGAGTTCGTTTCAATGAAGGCCGTCATTCAATCGTTCGTAACAATGGGATTTGATGAAACCGACTCAATGAGGTCAACGATCGAGGTTTATTGGCGGTATTTTGAGATTCCTTTCTTGGAAGCTACCAGCACTTACTACCAGCGGGTGTCGAAATCGTTCTTACACACACACAGCCTCACCGAATATTTGGCCAAGGTTACCATTCTAGGCAACTCCGTCTGTTATTTGTGCAGCTAACGTGTCGAAGGTAGAAACCTGGTTGAGAGAAGAGAAAAACATAATAGTGGCATGCCTTCATCCGGATACATTTGGTCCATTGATGCGGACTTGCAACCAGTCTCTGCTTCAAAACCATGTTGGTCGGATGGGGGATGAATTTTTGTTCCATCTCGAAAGTCGTGACCAGCTCGAATTACACCGGATGTTTAACCACCTTTCATCGATACCGAATGCTCTGAATGAATTTTATCACCAGTTCTCAAAGCACGTCATGCGGGTCGAATTATTCGCAACCTCGAGTTTAGTCAATGGTACAGCCGATAGCTCTACTGCAAAGGCATATATCAAAGAGTTGCTGGAGATACACGCTTATTATGACACACTTATTAAAACCGCATTTGCGAGCGATGCAAAATTTCTTCGATGTTTCGATGAGTGGTTTGTGCAGTTCGTCAACAAGAACGGAGTGTGTCAGCAGAAACCGGATAAAAGTGCAATGCTACTGGCAGCGCATGCAGATTCTTTGTTGCGCGAAAGTATCCACACCCAGGAGATAGAGCTTGCGGATAAGCTGGCTGGCGTCATGACGATATTCCAATATCTGATGGACAAGGAGACGTTCCACATAGCCTATTCTAAAAGAATGGCTGATAGGTTGCTCAAAGGGAGGTCATTATCAGTTCAGGCGGAGAAACTAATGATTGGGGGTTTGCATGAAGCAGGCGGTTTTGAGCACACACGGAAACTGGAGACAATGCTCGAAGATACTAAAATTTCGAGTGCTTTGAACGTAGGATTTCAGTGTTGGCTACGAGAAAGCGGGTGGTTGAGAGTTGGTGCTGGCGTATCATTCCAAGTCTTGCGGGCATGGTCTTGGCCTCTTGCTATAGACCCAAGTTCTTCCGGCACATCATTCATTCCCCCAAAGAGTATCGTGAATGCTCATTCCCGCTTTGACAAATTCTACAAATCAAAACACGTTGGCCGGGAGTTGAGGTGGATGTGGCATCTCTGTAACGGCGAGCTCAAGGCAAACTTTGACAGTAGCCCCAGGGTCCCTTACGTTTTCCGGGTGTCTGCTTATCAAATGTCTATTCTATTATTGTTCAATAGTCATGCGACGATTTCGTATGATTCTATACAACAGAACACAGGCCTGGGAGAGGAACACCTCCAGCAGTATCTCTCAGTTTTCTTATACGCCGGTTTGTTGAATATATCACCAGACACTTCACATCCTGTCTCTGGTACACAGTTCGCCCTAAACCTCAACTTCAGCAGTCCAAAGATTAAAGTGAACTTGCTGCGGAACGGGGGTGCGGAACGAGAGCGGAAAAATATTGAAGAGATAAGAGCTGAACAGGAGAGACAGCATTGTCTTGAGGTATGACTTTCGAACACATCCGGTGCCTGGTAAGTCGTGATGGTCTTATACTGATACACCTCCAATAGATAACAGTATCTAATATCATGGAGCGCGACAAGATCTTGAAGCGTGGAGTATTGATGCAGAAGACGATCTATCAAATCAACCCACAATTTACCCCCACTATCAGCGCTATCGAAGTTGCAATTGATACTATGATACACAAAAAGTATTTGGAAAGACAGTCTGATGGACTGCTGGGTAAATCATGAATACCTCTGAGTGATAGTAAATACAGTGCCTAACTATTAGCATAGGGTATCTAGAATAATATAATCACCCATTCCTCAGGTTTCTTCGAAGGGTTAGATACACAACACTGTAATAGATGCACTCTAAGAACACTAGCCCGGATATAGTGATTGTGATGATATCAGCCCGCGATTTTTCGGGCAGAATTTGCGAGCTGTGTTTGGGGTACTTTAGGTTTCGGTGATGATTTGTTACAACCGCTAGATGTTTTCCTAGTCGGCCTCTGGCTGATTCGTACTTGCATTCCTATAGTCTAATCCAGTCTCTTTATAACTGTTCACGCATTACAACCAGTGATGTCAACCGTCCCGTCCGTCCGGGATCACTGCGGACGGGGACGGACGGCAATGACGGCGAAGTAGCCGTCCCCGGCCGTCATCTGCCGACATCCATGGATCTCGTGCAGTGTACATTACAAAATCTCATAAAACTAGTTACATCTAATCTCTTGACCTCGAAGCAAGATCATTCTGCATCTGCTCCATCTTCACCATGTCTGTGTTGACACGAGAAGAGGATGGAGAAGAAGAGAAGATGAATTGTCTGTCGATCCAAAGAGAAGGAAAACTATCGACTTATATATGAAAGAGAGAGAAGGAAAACCCAATGCCGACTGCCAAAGCCGGAGCCCAACGCCGAGTACCAGTGCCGAGCCCTCCTTCGCCATGGGGGCAGGAGAGGCCGATGGGGGCAGGCGAGGCTGGTGGGGGCAGGCGAGGCCAATGGGGGCCGTAAGCCACCGGCCTCATGCCCGAGCCCGCCAGCACCAAACACTAGAGAAGCCACCGGGCCAAATCCCTAGTCAACAGTCTGACTCTGTTGCTCCAAGAATAAGCCTTGTGTCACCCAAGAATTCAGACACTCACAAGCCTGAATGATATCATCACCCAAGCGATTTGGTAGGTCGCTGATAAGCACTTTGTTGTGCAGGTACTTCGTCCGTCTTTGTAAACACTTCATTTAACTTTACTTTCGCTCTTGCACAGTGGTTTTATACATAGATAGAGTGCATCACGGTATTTATATATTTTTCCGCACGCTATCAAGGCTTCATTAGGTTTAATCGAAGTATATACTCTAACCGCCCGATGTCGGCCGGGGACGGCGGATGACAGCTGGGGACGGGGTTTGTGCCGTCCCCGGCAGGTCCCCGGCCGTCTAGCCGTCATTGACATGCTTGGACGGGACGGACAGTTCTGGCGCCGTCCCGTCCGTCCTGGCAAGAATTGGGACGGCCCACCGTCCCCGGCCGTCGGACGGGACGGTTGACATCGCTGATTACAACCCGTTTTATTACATATACTGACCTGGCACGAGCCGACTGTAAGCGGGGCTGAGAGTATGACGCCTGGGAACACAAGGCGCACAACTTTCTTGTATATGTTCCGTCCGATAGACAACCCGTGACAATTCGCGAACTTAAGCGCCCCGTTCACAAATGGGCGTCAGTTTGTGAAATTGAAGAGATTCTTGCGAACAGGTTAAAAATATCGCGAATTTATTTGCCAGTTCGCAAACTAGAGGATTTGCCCATAGGACGGAACATATATCTCTCTCTTCTTTCAGTACTTTGAGTCTATTCACTCACATTTTTCCTTCATTTATACTGTAACACGTTTCAAAAGCCGCTGAAGAAAGCCTTGCGCTTCACCAACTTGTAAAACCACCCTGACTCCCTAAATTAAGAAAACTTACTGGAGTTGTCCACAACTTATACTGATTTTCATGGAGTTTGTTTGTTTGTAATCATATTGCATTCGGCCGCTTGCGGCCATGGCATATACCTAACACATTTCCTCCCCGCTTCTTTCATAACGCAAGGAAACAAAAGCAAAGTCGCGAGTCCTCTTCTCTCAAACAAAACCGCCAAAAAACATCAACTTTTACACCACCCCATCACTCAACTCCTCGTGATCTAAGTTCTTTGCCTCCTCCACCACTCTGCTAACTCTGCCGACATCCGTAAGGAAAAGAAAATCCAACAATGCCTTCGTACATTTTTCTTCTGCAAAAACAAGAGACATCGGTAACTGAATCTTTGGGATGTTCATGGAGTTGATACATTGATACTTAGATGCCTTGCTGAGAGTATGTATGGGGTTGCTTCTCGTATTGCTCAGTTCCCATCGCCGATGAAGGATAACTTCTTCCCCTACCCATCAAGGTCGCAAAACAGTGACCTTTCCTTTCCTCAGACATAAAGCAGTTGGCAGTATTGGTGACGGCCCAACTAACCATTTTTTAACAATCCCTAAACCTGCGAAATGTCCGCCACATAATATTGCAATATCATGAAATATTACTCAGTAGTTTTCGAACTGGTTCTGTTGAATTGTGCGATACTGATGAAGTCTCTTGATCTACCTAAAGGTAGAACTTATGCCTTATTATACAAAGAGAGTCGGAGATCCCGCGGAGATTGTCGGATGCGGTGATCGGAGTAGCGGGTGGGGAGTGGCGGAGTGGCGGAGTGGCGGGTGGGGTGTGGCGGAGTGGCGGAGTGGCGGTGTTGCATGTGTACTTGGATTGTGAGTCTCAGCACCGTCTGATGTCTTGTATGAGAATGAAGACTTATATGAAGATGGTGGTTGTATGAGGATATGCATTAGGACCAGGGTGATGCGTCTCATCAGATAGAGCATAGCATATGGGAGCTTGAACATATACGGGCCTTCGGCCCTCGTGAGATAGTCAAGGCAATCAACAAGTCATTCTAGCATCCAAAGTAACAGGCGGAGTGGTGGGCGACAAGAGTGAGAACTTGTGTAGGTGTGTATCGACAACTCCGAGACCTCTCTAGACCTCGTTCTAGGCCTCATAGTATACCGAGCACAGTGGTTGGGACGTCACTGTCAGCTGGGGGTGTCCGTCCCAACTTTCTCATAAGTTTGGTTAGTGTCAGAGGCAGGTGTCCAGTAAGGAAAATGTGTCAGAGGGACATAGATTTAAATAACTAGTTATATGCGAAGAGAACCTAATACCACTCGCAGTTGGCTACCATTTCTAACTTCACACGACATGAATTTACACTCGACAACCTGATCTACTTCAAGTACTTGCCACTGTCCCAGCTCCCTTTCTTATCTGTCAGGGCACGCCGCCCTCTACTTTAAAACCGTCAGGTCTATCCCAGTGAACCGAAGCGGTCAGATCGGTCAGATATGGACCTCCACCGGGCCGATCTGTGCCAAGGGCGGTTTCATTAATGACCATCTAGCCCGTTTACCAATTGATAGATTTCATAGATATCTATCTAGCCGGACTACAGATATTTGTCGATTCCACTGCCTACTACTACCACCATGAAGACCTTCCATCCCACTACTGCTCCATATCCAAACATGAATCATGTACCCCATTCTAAGTCACATTTGTTACCTGCTTCTTCTCTAGAGCAACAAGAAGCTCCTGGACCTGATGAACTTCCTCCATCTTGATAAGACCCGCTTTCTCCCATGATTTCAAACATTCTACTGCTTGAATTACTGTATCCCCCAGTCTATTTCTGCGGTCTGAGATGAGAATCTTGGAACTACTGAAAACTCTTTCCACCTCAGAGGACATAGCAGGAATCGAGTGAATACACACTGCCATTCGTGCCAATTGATGCCATCGAGGGGAGTCCAACCGCTTTTTCCAATAATGTATAAGATCTGGTATTTCTTCTTCCTCAGTGGCAGATTGAAATCGCTGGAACGAGCAGATAGAGTAAAGAATATAGAAAAGGTAGTAGTTTGGAGTACTGAAAGGTCTGATTATTAGAAGTCTTATCAGCAGGATTTAGGACCGTATATATATGACTACAAAATCTATCTTTAGCTTTTACCAGTGCTCAATGCGGTCTGATATCTATTAGTATCTTCTCTCAGCGCCAGATATCTTCAGAGTCTATAGATATCTTCAGAGACTGCAGATATCTTCCTTGGCGTAGATATCTATAGGCTCTATAAATACACTAGATATCTACCACATGAAACCGGGCCCATCTATGCCAAGGGCGGCTTTCAAAACTATGACCGCATCTGACCGATCTACGAATCCATAGATTACCGGGCGGTCGATCTGACCGCTTCGGAACACTGGTCTACCCCGTCCTAGCCAAAAAAAAATGTCAGTGACGGACTCCGTACCAACCACTGTGCCCGGTACAGTAGTAACAAGTTCGAACCTAACTAATAATATTCCCTCCAAACAATGGATACTGAATGGCCCCCGTTTTCGGAGAGTACAATGTCCATATGGGAATGGTGATTAATCGTTTAATATTTATCACTGCCCCAACAAACAAGAACTGCCATTGCAGTGTGCCGTCTCTGTTACCATCTACACCTATTGCCTGCAGGATACGTCCGGACTATATATCCAAAAGGCATACAACACCTCTACGTTCGTATGCACGTACACTAATGGACAATAAAAAAACGGTAGTTCCGAATAATTGCGACAAAGGCCACCTTAATTCCAGATCAGTACACTTCGCTAACCTCTGGATCTTCTGTTTTCAAACAACTTATCTCCAGCTGTATCCCGAGATGCTGAATCACCATCTCAACACACCTCAAAATTGTCGTTCTCTACAGCGTTGCCCGAGATCGAAACATCATTTTTGGGGTCAAACTCCTAGTTATAGTGAGTTCAGACATATTCAGTAAGGGTATGACGGTCGAACACGAACCCTACGCTATCGCAGGTATCCTTCTCATCTTTGTCCACAGCTTCATAGCTTTGGGTATGGGATGGTAGATTTTCGAAGGACTCACTCTGTAGGTAAACAGAGACAATGAGAGCCATGAGTGTGAAATGAAGCATTACGAAGAACACAACCGTCGCATATCCCTGCCACTGAACTGGAGCCTGACCATTTGCGAATAACCGTATAGTAGCGTTATCTTCCTTATCATAGGTGTACAAATTGTCGTAATATGCAGACGAAAAGAGCAAACTTTGAACAGCGTGTATCGATAGAACTAATAGCCCCGTGTCATGGAGAGTATTGCGAAAAATTGCCTGAAAAATTGAGTGTAATCCGTCAATTGGCGTCGTACTCCCTGTCATGATATTTCCACCGCCGCAACCGCCGGAAAAATTCTGGAAAGTTTTCTTCTCGGGCATATTAATGCACCAATCAAAAGTCTTCCAATAGGAGCCAGGATTGAACCCATCTGCCTCGTTTTTTGGCCTAGGGCTGATGCGTTGAAGGTTAAAGATAGATCGATTCTTGTTCTCAACTTCAAGCTGGCCCTGGATTTGTTGCGTACCCATATTATACTTACCTTGTCCATCCAGACGTGGCTCGCTGGAGATTTTAGTTGCCTCTGCATATATGTTTTGAACAGTCGAGTCACTTTGGCTCGCGCAAAGGCTGTACTTGAGTGGCAAATACAAGTCATCTGAAAATTTGAACATGGTGTTTGCCCATTCGCGGCTATATTCGGTACCACTGATGTGTTCCGTTCCTGGAAAGTGGGCATGAATGACCAAATTCCAACGGTCCGGGACCGTCCCATCCGAGGATGGGCTGATGTTGAATGCCGGCAGTATGCAGGTCGTAATTGTTTGAAATCGCAATGTACAATTGAATTGCCAATCCTGCACATCAACATAAGGAGATATATCGAAATAGTCTTGCTTTAGTTGTTTCGAAAGTTTTGCAGTATAGTCTAGGACTCGCGGCGGGATTCGAACTAAACCGGTTATATTCGAAGCTGTGACGTTGAAGCGATCCAAATCTGGAGGAAAGCAAAGATAACGGATCTTTGCCAAACTAGCTGGCCCGTCATATGACCCTATTGATTGGCGTTTATCGGAACCAAACGGAAAGTACGCCCGTATAGTGACTCCAGAATCAGCATAGCCTGGTAAATCCCGGCCCGGATTTTCAGAGAGGTTCGAGAGTGAAGTTTCGGCAAACAAGGGATATTGGGACGGTGCAACAGCCGGGCCCAACTCCGGAATATCGTGCTGCGTATAGCGTACCGTTTCAGTAATGTTATTACCACGAAGATCGATACTTTCCATATCGGAGATGAGAAAGGTCGAGAAGAATTGCGATACGATGACGCACAGAGACATCGATACAACAACGGCAAACCCCAGAGGTTGGTGCTTGAAACTTCGACCTTTAAAGAGCAAGAATAGAATGTTGTTTGGGCCGGAATTTCCTTTTGTATATACGGTCATCAAGTCCCGGTCGCTGCCTTTCTTGATTTGGTTGTAGTCGATAGCCAAGGAAGCCATCATATAGCTGCACGTCAACGTCTGAGCAAATATACAAACTCGGAGCATGGCCGAAGATACAGTGACAACTCTAGTACCCCGCCCATGTACAACCAAGTCGGACAAGTAGCCAGTACGCTTGTCGACGGTAGTTCGATTACCAAATTCCCAGAGAACGGTTAGGATTCCCAGTGTGACAATGATAACAATGGTGCCGAGGGGCAGGACAATGGTGTCGAGAATGCCAAATCGTTCAAAAAGTCGCACCACTGAGGCAGGGAGACATGGTCTCCAACTTCGTCTCCCACTATTTGAGTAGGACTTTGGGCATGGGGAATCTCGACCCTCTTCTGTATGAGGATTCAGTATAACCTGCGGCTTGGAACTTGTCATTGCAGTTGAGCGATGGACAGGATAGTTCTGGCTTGTTGGAGATTAAAGTTAGAATGTAACATCAAGGTGGGCGGAGGAGCCCACAAAGAATTAGAAACTAATCGAGAACTAGTGAAATAACAATTAAAACTTACGCAAAAATATTTCCGGTGCGTGGATATGCAACTTTGTGTGACGAGGATGGTGAGCTGTCGAGTTGTGCCACTGCGGAGAGTATATCGTTCGGCAGCGCTATCAGTTTGTATATCATTGACAAGGAATGTATTTATGTCAAATATTGGCCAGCGCTTGCGTAAAGCGTTCATGCATGAGAACAAGAATGGTTCGTTATGCGTAATGACCTCCGCATTGTGATACTATTAATGTCACACTGAGTGTGGTACACCAGCAGTCAGACACGTAGGCCCAATACCACTCTGGTTGCCAGCCCGGGAACTATTAACTCAATTCAATCAAGAGATAATATCAACAGGTCGAAGAGTTTAACGTGTTGCATCAGAGAGCTTGCAACTGTACTGACCATGGGCTCCGCATGAAATTCGACAAGCTAAAAATCGCAAGTACAGGCTTGTCATTACTGGCGACGGTCGGCATACACGTAACTGACCACTGGTTCTTCTCGAGATTAATGACTGGATATCGCTTGTAGCTTGAGGGTGAATCCAACTATCGCCGACATGGCCAATAATACTCGCTGTTTCTGGCCTCACACATGCATAATTATTTCTCTCACACCACCCGGACCAATCTTAGCCCAAATGGGGATAACTCTATTACGCGTCATCTCATCAATTACCCCACTTACTGCGCCATTACCACCACCCCGTGAGGGAAACGTGGACTATCGTCGCCGACAACGTTTCATAGATTGCAATAATAGTCTTACGTTTTGAAGTTCACGCGCAATCAAACGTGCCCAGCACTCCTACTCTAGTTCTCCCACAGCGACAGCTATAGTTCACGAGAACAAACGGAAACTTTTCATTCTACTTTCCTCTATCTCAGCGGAAATAACGCTTTCTTCCGTTGCGGGACCCAGTTGTCGGGGTTAATGCAAACAAATGTTGTCGCCCAACCGATGTAGCCGAAATCAGAAGGTGAGCCTAGTCCCAGGTTACTATGTAGCGAAACCGAAATAGAATCTCAAGCCTAAACATAAGTGCGGGTTTATGTGGAATAGCCATAATTAAGTTGCACTGAACTAATGAGCCTAAATTCATATTTCAACGTCTGCCCAAGAATCTATATTCACACCCAAGAACCATGGACAACAAAGGCAAACACCCAATTGTGCTTCCTTATCATATATCAACTGTAACTATGAAGACGGATAATTTGGTAATATAAAATTTCCTTAATTTGAGATTAGTACAACGAAATCTGTGAGCACTGATACTTCTACTGTGTCAAAGCCTATTATATTGATGCCAAAGCTTCGGGAGTGGGATTGGTCTGTGGATCCGAAGTCCTAAAGAGACAGAAAGCGTCATTAGATCTATTGCTTTATTAAGGATAAACTAGTCCCGCTCGTATATCTAGTCCGAGAGGTATTATATTGCGTATTCAGGTCACACAGAAATCACCCCAAGCACACTCCATCACTCGACTGAGCTCCAAACCCAAATGTTACAGGTATACTTGTGCCGGAGATGTTACAGATCTGATACACAGTGACTGCTGCAGAGGCTGACGTCTCGTCTATATATCTCGAGTCTTTTTCCTTCTTTCTTTTCTCTGTACCATTATTCATATAAGGACACGACATGTGTCTTTTTTGATTCTGATTGGTCGTAATTCTGTGGCTGAGTGGCTGATTGTGGCAAGTACCTACCACTTAAACTCAGATCCTAAATGACCTGCCCTTTTAATTCCAATGAGTGTTTGGCTCTGATTACAAAGTGTCCTACACACAAAATGTGGACTATGTCCTCTTTCACCTCCCAGTCTTAGATTTATGATATCTCTTATATTGAGTCAGAAATTGTGAATCAACAGCATTTTGGAGCATTTTTTTACAGCTGCACTATGAATATTAGTGATATAGTAAATTGGAGACCAGGAAGTGAAAGAGGATCTGTTTATGCATAGTTCATGTATAGAACACTTTGTGATCAGAGCAAAACTCATGGACTTAAATGAACTTGAATTGATTGGAGTTACCCAGTGGAAGGTATCTTCCCAGTTGCCAATATGCTTGCTCTAGCCACAGAA
>Ga0307514_10000224_pt1 | contig 151344 bp, 131 predicted proteins | sample 16_EM_MG_FD_203088 | JGI IMG/M metagenome (GOLD analysis project Ga0307514, IMG submission 203088) | Populus trichocarpa ectomycorrhiza microbial communities from riparian zone in the Pacific Northwest, United States - 16_EM | ecosystem: Host-associated > Plants > Roots > Unclassified...
GGCTATCGACGCGTTGGCTGCCGACGTGAAGCGCAGGATTGTCGGCACCCCAATCGTCGATATTCCTGATCTGCAAAGAATAGATGAACTAGAGGAAGACTCGAGTAACGAGTGGAAAGTCACTACCGGAGGTCTCACTTACGAAGGAAGGATATATGTACCAAAGGTTGACCTGCTTCGCAACAAAGTCATAAGCCTTTTCCACGACAATCCAGAATCCGGCCACTTCGGAGGTCTTAAAACCGCCGAACTAGTATCTCGGGATTTCTACTGGCCCGCAATGGACTCCACCGTACGAAAATACATCGCCGGATGCGAACTATGCCACCGAATCAAGGCACCACAACACGCCCATCACGGCACAAACAAGCCGCTACCACCACCGTCACGACCTTGGGAAGGAGTTACCATGGACTTCGTCCCGGACCTCCCTGAGTCAGCTGCCTCCGGGTATACGGGAATCTTGGTAATCGTCGATCGACTGACAAAAATGGCAATCTACCTCCCCTGCAAGAAAGATATCGACTCACCAGAGCTGGCAGGAATGTTTTTCGAGCACGTGATCTGCAAACGCGGCGTACCAGACAATATTGTAACCGATCACGGGAAGGAGTTTACCAGCCGATTCTGGAAACGAGTCTGCTCTCACCTAAGCATCAATCACAGGCTATCGACCGCGTTTCATCCACAGACCGATGGCCAGACGGAGCGACAAAACCAGACAATGGAACAGTACTTACGGGCCTTCTCCAACTACGAGCAGGATAACTGGGTAGAACTGTTACCTTTGGCAGAGTTTGCTTACAACAATTCAGTCCATCACTCAACGCGGATGACGCCATTCTGGGCCAACTACCACTACCACCCGCCAATGCAGTTCAAGCCACCGAAAGCCCCATCAAATCTGAGGTCGGAAATACTGGCGGACGCAACGGTATCGGGAATGGAAGAGACTCACCGGCTTCTCCGGGAGAGCTTGTTGGAAGCCCAGGTACGGCAATCAAAATACGCTGGCGGAAAGGACGTGACCTTCGAAGTCGGGAACAAAGTGTGGCTCTCGACTCGACACTTCCGAACAACTAGACCGTCAAAGAAGCTCGACTACAAGCGCACTGGACCGTATACGGTAAGTAAGATCATCAATAAGAATGCTTACAAACTAGACTTGCCGAAAACAATGCGGAATCACAACGTCTTCCATGTGTCGCAGCTCGATCACTACACACCGCCGGTCGTAGGACAACCATCCTCGGAACCACATCCAGTAATAGTCGACGAGTCGGAGGAATGGGAGGTCGAACGGATTCTTGACTCTAAGCAGCGTTACCGGAAGCTACACTACCTCGTCCAGTGGGCCGGATACAGCCACATATGCACAAGCTGGGAGCCGTTCGAAAACCTCGAGAAAGCTCATGAACTAATCGACGAGTTCCACCGAGACCAACCGAATAAGCCGCGGAGATGAAGGAAGTCGGATCTCGGAAGTGGAGGAATTGACGGGAATGGGATATGGAGGTTTAGGTCAATTGGGCATTTCCTTTTCTATTCTTCGTTGAGGCCCGGTCCAGTACAAATGGCGTCGGCACGGGTTTTACCACCTCCAGAAATCCAATCAATTGGAGGTGGAGTTTCCCCGTGCGCCGGAAGGTCATCCTGGACGTACGGATCAGTCATTGGACTTATGGGATCGTACGAGCGTGTATGCGGGTTGTTTTCTTGTTTATACTTGTATGTAGCAGCCCGGGAGTTCTGCCCTAAAACAGGGGGATGATGTAACGGCGTTGTCAAGTATGCATGGTTAGGGTTGCCGGGTGGTCACGTGAGGTGTCCAGCGCCGGGTAACCGCCAACCTTATATTGATATCGCGACGGAGACTTAGCTCCGTAACAAATATCTTACCACTTACTTCTACACTGGATCTCACTCGCGCCCGTGTGCAACCGTATACCATACTATATCCTTATACTGCCGAGCGCCGGCGTACGCGCCCTTACATAACGATTGCCAGTAATATCTTCACGCCACTGAGTGCCAAAGTAACTGCATCATTATCTGACTTACAATTCCAAGAATCGTTGACACTCTGGTGTCGCTCATTTTGCGATGGATGTCTCCACATTATGTACTCATTCAAATTATTATAGGATATCCTGAATGGTCATGTTGCAGCCTGTTGATTGTCTTCATGTACATTTGCCTTTTGGACTAAATTGTTCTTTAATAAAATGTAATAATATATTGTTTAAAATATACTTCAAAGTGTCCCCTAATTGTAGGCAATAACATACTTATCAATCCCATTTGTTTCGATCAATACTCACCTTCACGTGCAGGTTCACTCAATGGGATGATCTTGCCTGCAAAATGGATATTAGCTGGATTATCACAACGCAGATAGTGTACTAACCTGAAGATGTTTGTTCAGCAGTCAGCAGGTTTGGATTACAATCTGTTTGTTACTGGCTTTCGTAGCAATATATATCAGGACTGAAATACTGAGCACTGAGAAGTAGAGTATGTTCATATACGTATCTGGGTAGCAAATTCACGATTTGGGAACTTTCCACTCTGTCATTCCCAGGTGGCGGCACGGGTGGTAATGTGTGGTGAGAAGGCATTGGTTGTAGTATTGGCAGTATCTGTCGATTGGTGGAGGTGCAGTGGCGCATTTGCACTTCATGGCATGTCTGCAGATTGATTGAGGTGCGCTTAAAGCAAGGAAGGTACCCGTCAATGTGAATTTGACAAGGCACAGCTGGGTGTATTTCTATTGCAGCATTCACCTTCCTATGCAAAGAAAACTAAACACCCCACTTATACTTTTCCCGCACTGTGGCCCAAGGTTTCTCAATCAGGTATTTCGTTTCTTCCATTGCAGTGAGTGAAATCCCACGTTTGGCAATTTTGGCCATTGTCAAACCGAGGAGCATGTGCGGCTGTTCTAGCAGTACTCGACCTCCTTGCATTGCCAGAGTAGTAGACATGTTGAAAACCTGCAAGAAATTAGTTGCTTCTAAAAACAAGAGTTTGCTATCACCTCAACCAAATACACGTCTTTAGCCGTGTCTAAGATGTTGAATGCCTGCTTCATTTACTCCCAACGATGCTGATGTGCAAATTCTTTTGGAAAACTCCCAAAGTTGGCAACATTACTATGTTAGAACGCGCCAATTGTGCGCACAAATGCCTTAGTCAACCATCATGGTGTTCTGATATTGGTCCACTCAATATAAGTCATGTAGCTCCCTATGTATATCCAATGTACGTTGTCCAGTTAATTGACGCCTGTCTACATCGATTTGGCTATACTCACACCTGAGCACATGATGCTGTAACGGCGACAGGTGACCCGAGGCCGGGTAAGCGCCAGTGTATATAGCTCGCCACTACGGCACTTAGATCGGTATCGAATATCTTACCACTATATTCTACATATATACTCACTCGCTCTCATTTGCAACCGTACACCACTACACCATACGTCTGCGGTCAAGCGTAGGCGTACGTCCCTTTACATTATATTCGATTTTTCAGTTATCGGATACCTTTCGCTCACGAGGATACACGAGTTTTACCTCTATTGTCAAAGAACGAGACAACCGACAGAAAACGAACAGCTTGCGCATCAATTTTACCTTCAATCGTCTACTATGCCTCCTGAGAAGCTGCCAGATATCAATTGCGCTTGGCTAGTACACGTTCGACCACGGAAAACCTACGATCTCCTCAGTCGAGTAACTCCTATTCCCACCTAACTAGTCTCCGTACTTCAGGAGGATGAAATCTACGACGAGAGTGATCACGACGACGAAGAAAACACTGCCGACAGCGAAGATGACCTGAGCGACGGTCTGGGCGACAACTTGAGCGTGCCCGAGCTACCATGCAATCCGAGATCGCGGCCATGCGAAAGCTGATGGAGGAACGGCTAGAGAATCAATTCCATACGGTCGATCGAGACGCGTTCAAATACCGACAGCTAGATTGAGCACCCGTTGTCGAAGTCTATACGATCGCCGTATCCCCTAAACGCGTCAATTCACGACGGAAGTCCAGGTAAATCAAGAGACGATATACGAGGCAACAAGTTACCATCCGCGATCAGATCCACTTATGATCGGAAACCTTCGAGTCGAGCAATGCCCACCTGTATTCGTACCGCAGAGACCATTTCTTAAGCACGCCTACCGAAGAGACGAAAAGCTGAATCCTATTCAGGAGAAGCTGTTCATGCTCATGAAGACTCGGTCATCTTACCGGAGGAGCTGGTGATTGTTATGGAGGGCCACAAAGTGCTCATGAAGACCCGGTCATCTTACCGGAGCTGCTGATCGTTCTTTGGAATGACCGCACGATGCTGCTTATGTACTCCCGGTCATCATACCGGAGCAGCTGGCAATTCTCACGAAGGACTGCAATGTGCTCAGAGACTCCCGGTCATCATACCGGAGGAGCTGGGAATTCTCATGAAGGACTGCAATGTGCTCAGAGACTCCCGGTCATCCTACCGGACGTAGTTATCGTTCCGGCTAAGCACTTCTCTACAATCAACACAGCCGCGGTTGACGAACTCGATGTGCTGCAGCCGGTCGGGTTGACGAACCTGATAAGCTGAATGATTGATTCCCGGTCTCAAATCGGAGGTGGCGGCCACACTTATAAAGAGCCCCTCTGTGCAGATCGAACAATATCTGGGGCAATGTATATCCCGTAATTCGGAGGTCGACTTGGCAACTGCAGGTCGTCTAATCTCTATAAACTCCAGTCGACGGAGAGGCACGAAGGTCACGTGATGACGAAAGTGCAGCATGAAGGTTACATGATGACGAAAGTGCAGCACGAAGGCCACGAGATGGCGACAGTGCACCGGTGGATGCAGACGCACTGCCGAGGACACCCACGTATGTCGCAAGCGGCCTCGTGGAGTGCGGTGAGGTCATTTCCTCCTCCGAAACTTATCGGTATACCGCATATGAAGGACAACTGAAAGCATGCAAGAGGTTATTCTGACATTCTCTCAACGAATGAGGAATGCAGTGGCTGCTGGGAGCGACTATGGAGGTCTCCACTTTGGAAGATCCAGGTGAGATTGAGACTATCAACCCAAGCGCTGGACGAGCGAGCAGGGAGCAGCGGTGGTAGTTGAGGCAGAAGAGCGTCGTCGGATTCTTGAATGACTGCTACCGGCTCGCCGAGTAACGATGGGAGGTTGTTGGACTAGCGGGGTTTGGCTCGTTCCTGGGCGAACCGCTTGATCCGCAGGTCTCTGGTTTCCTTTCCCCATCATCCCAAATTCCAAATCTCAACTCGGAGATAGAGGCTAATGCACAGATGCTGGAACAGGTTATGTACCTACTGATGATGGAGGTCGTATCCCCGTGAGATACAAGGACTATGTGGATGTATGCAGCAAAAGATATAGCAACTCTCGCACCACACTTTTCAAGGCATCCAAAGGGGATTCGTGAGGAACCACACAAATTGCGTGGATCTACGAAATCTCGGAAAGAGCGAGTGAGACCAAGAGCTGGGAAAGATAGAGAAGTCGAGTTGAAAATTCTCAATGCCTACATCGAAACAAACCTAGCCAATGGATTCATCCAGCGATCATCGCCTGCGGCAGCACCGATCCGATTTGCGAAGAAGGACGGCGGACTGGGGCTGTGTGTGGACTACCGAGCTCTCAATAAAGCCACGGTGGAGAACCGATATCCTCTCCCACTGATCTCGGGGATGAAGGCGACGAGTACAAAACCACGTTTCGCACCCGCTACAACACCAATTAGAGGAGATGAGTCGTCGGCAGAGCAACGACGTTTAAAGAGAGGGATGACCCTACCGGAGATGCAGGAATGAAGGACCAGAGTGCACTTAACGACAGAGAAGTCCAGCGGCGATAAATGCACCCGGAGAGCGGGGATAAGCGTACCAGAAGAATCAACATACGCACCTTGCATCCGGAAGATGGTAAGCCCACCTAGAGAATTCACGGCCAGAGCCCAAAAACAGAGACAACGAGAACTGACCAAGCGAAGTCCGAAAAGGCGAAAAGCAGGTCGAAACACGAAGCAAGTCAACAATCAAAGCGAGTCAAAGAAAGGACAAAGCAAGTAGAAAAATGAGACGAAGCAGGCCAGGAGAGAAGCGAAGTCAAAGACCTCCGAAGTCCAGAGACGAAGGATTCCGCAAAAAGCGTCGGTCAACAAAGAGACGTATCGAACGGGATCACCAAAAGTCTACCGAGCCACGATGGCAATCAACAACTGATTTGAGTCTAAGTCGTCGACGGAGCAACGAACTTCAAAAGGGGGGATGACCATGTCGAAAATGCGTTCTTTTTTTTTGTTTGTTTTAATCATACTGTATTCACTCTACTTAGAGTATGACAGCCCCTTAGTCCCCTCCGCCTCCGGGCTGGCCGGCTATGGCGGAGCTCCACTCCTACTACCCGTCGTCCCCTTCTGACAAAAGAAAGAAAGAAAGCATCCAAAAGTGGTAGATATATAGTACAAAGGAAAAGGGATGAAATCAAGGAGAGCCCGCCGGCCCTTACTCCTCCACCCGTTGCCCGCCGGCTCTTCCTCCTCCGCCCGTTTTGGGCGGGAATTTCCCGACATCAGTGGCCGCCAGGAAGTCCATCACCGCTTGGTCGCATTTCTCTATGGAGAGCAGCTCAGAGACTTTCACTTGTTGGCATCTGCCCGCTCTCCATCCCGTCGCTTTTCCCACCTCTTTCCAGAGCGTCTTCTGCTGGTCTTTCCATCGGCTGCAGTGGCGGAAGAGATGTTCCCGCGTCTGGGCCGTCCTGCTTCCGCCGCCGCACCACCAGCATTTGTCATCGTCTCGGTGTCCGAACCGTTTTAGGTACGTGCCCACTGGCGCGTGTCCGGACTTCAGTCGGTAGAATCTGGCTGCCAGAGGCTTCACGCTATTCATTGGGATGGGTCTCTTGCTCCCAGCTTTGCCTTTCAGCCTGTAGCCATGATGTTTGCTGCATTTGTCGGCTTCCCACTCAGCCTTCGCCGCCGTCTTTGCTTCTGAGATTCGTTTGGTCCTGTTCGCCGCCGGAAAATGCGTTCTACCGACAAGGAGACAAGCCCTCCGGGATGCAGTCTACCGAGACACGCACCGAGAAGTCTACCGAGAAGTCTACCGAGAAGTCGACCGGCAAAGTCTACCAAGTCGACCAAGATTCTATTGAAGCCTCCTATCAAGAGCAACCATGAAGTCGACCGGATGGTCACCGAAGCGGACTTCGAATGACGATTACCTAGTCTAGCAGCATCTACGAGTCAATGCCACTACTGGCTGCTAGATATACTCTACAGAGCATGCGGAAGCACTGCACAGTGCTCAGCCAGCGCTAGCGCGCTTGAACTTGGTAAGTATAACCATTTTTAGAGAAACTTACGTGTTAGGTGTCTACGAATAAGACTACACGCAATTGACGTATACGATCGATGATTACCGAAGGCTACGAACGATGCCGAGTCACGAGAAGCTCCCCTCGATGCCAAGTCATGAGCGGAAGCTCTCTACCACCCTGATGATTCCGACAATGACCTATGCCGAGATATACGAGCTACGGGTATGGATGGTCGGTGGAGTATGAGTTCGGAAGTGGCGGTGCGGAGACTATGGAAGCAGTTCAGACGTTTCTTTTTGTTCCTTTGTTTCCTTCTCTTCTCTTCTCTTCTTATTGGATTACGGCCCGGTACAAATGGCGTCAGCATGGGTTTTTACCGCCTGCCAATGGAGGTGGAGTTTCCCAGTGCGCCGGATCCGCCGAAAGGTCGCCATTGAGCGTGCCGATCAGTTGTGGGACTTATGGGTTCGTACGATTGCGTACGTAGGATGATTATTTTATTCTTTGATTCCCTTCACGTCTCTGCTCTTATACTGGCGTTGGCAGCCCAGGAGGTCTGCGCCTAAAGAGGGGGATAATGTAACGGCGACACGTGACCCGAGGCCGGGTAAGCGCCAGTGTATATAGGTCTTCGCTACAGCACTTAGATCGGTATCGAATATCTTACCACTATATTCTACATATATACTCACTCGCTCTCATGTGCAACCGTATACCACTACACCATACGTCTGCGGTCAAGCGTAGGCGTACGTCCCTTTACAGATGCTTCATGTTTTTGCTGCCTGCGGTTTTACCGGCTGGTTTTAAATGTGCGTCCAGGGTGGAATTTGTGGTGGCTGCATTGGCATCATCGCGGTGGAATAACTGGTGAGTACGTTGTTGTTGCGTCCCATCGAGTGACACATTGGAGGAAGCGTCCAACATTTTGGTTGATTTGGATCCGCTCTCTCTGGGCTGACGTGTTTCTGTGGGTATGATTCCCTGCTGTGGACTAGGAGAGGAAGATGGTAATGAAGAGAAGTGGCAAGTCCTGAGGAATATATAGTAAGCTTCAAGTCAAAAAGGAATGAGTAACTGCCAACGGGCAAGTTCTACTCAAGTTGAATCCTGGAGCGGAAAGGTGAATGTTGCCAGGGTTTGAAATTATCGCCGGATTGTGGCAAGTTGGCCCAATGTTTTGTGGTTGTTTTCAAGGATATATAGCCGTGAAGAATAGCCGATATTTTATGGTTGTGAGATGCAAACACCCAATTCTTCGACCGAAAGGCCATCTGGTGATATTTGTCTCAACAAATCCCAGGGATATTACATGAAACTGATTCTAAACCTTTGTCATATTGTACGGTAACCATAACTATTCTAAAATTGGTGATGGTCTAAAGGAACATTTTGCTTGGAGTCTGTCGAACACAGGTATCATCCTTGATCTAAATGATGCAGCTTGCCTCCATATCGTTCATATCTTGCAACATACAACATCTTGCCTAATAACAAAAACAATACAAAATGCAACAGTCATCACTCCAAAACAGAACTTTTCCCCACACCTGAGAGACAACAACGGCATCGCTGACAGATGCAGCAAACATTACGGCTACAGACTAAAAGGCAAAGCGTGGAGCAAGAGACCCATCCCAATGAATAGTCCGACATCACTGGTAGCCAGGTTCTACCCACTGAAATGTGGACACGCGCCAGTGGGAATGTACCTTGGGAATGTACCTAAAACGGGTCTGACACTGCGATGCCGACGAATGCTGGCAGTGCAGCGGCGGAGGCAGAACGGTAGCCCAGACGTGGGAGCATCTCTTCCACCACTGCAGCCGAAGGAGAGACCAGCAAAAGACGCTCTGGAAGAGGTGGGGATTGCAACAGGATGGAGTGCGGGCAGATGCCGACACCTGCAAGTCTCTGAGCTGCTCTCCATGGAGAAGTGCGATAAGGGGGTGATGGCCTTCCTGATAGCTACCGATATCGGGAAGTTTCCACCCCAGCATGTGGAGGAGGAGGAGGAGTAAGAGCCCGTGAGCTCTCCCTGATTTCTTCACATTTCATTTGTAGTTTATATAGATCATCAGAGGCTCTGCTTCTCTTTCATGTGTCAGAAGGGGACGACGGGTAGTAGGAGCGGACCTCCGCCATCTAGCCAGCTAGCCCAGAGGTGGAGGGGAGTAAGGGGGTGTCATACTCTAAATTGAGTGAATACAGTATGATTAAAACAAACAAAAGACAACACAGCAAATTGACCAACCACTTGACACCACGACTTAACAATGGCAATGAATGCAGGAGTGGCTTGGGAGCAGAGAGAGTATCTGCCCTTGGTTCATTTTGCTCCTTGTGATCCAAAAAGAAGCTTACTGCTGAGAAATGAAAAGAAACAAGCTGTTTGAGTGTTGAAGAGAACAATCCATGGATTGATGATTATGTGGAAACAGAAACTGATGTGATACAAAAGTGAGTTCAGGATGCAGAAAATGTAATTAAGCATGAGCAGGACAAAATCAGACACGCTGAAAATGCCGGATTGACAACCCGCAAACCACAAACGTCATGTGCTGTGATTTTGAATACTAGTGGAAACAGCCTGAGCCGTCTCGCTTGTTCCCACAATGAGGAGGAAGGGGATGATATGGAAGGTGATGAAGATACTGAGCTAGTCAAGCTGAGCGATGATGACAAACCTCGTTGGGTGATGGGCCCAATGTGCACAATGGTAGAGCACCGAAAGCAGGGATTTCAGAGCACACAGATATGGCTGGACGAATTGACACAACCGGGATGAGAGAACCAGTGTGACAATATCCGTGAAATAACACAGAAGCAAGGAACAGTTAAATCGAAGATTCTTGCAGTGATTTAGGCCAACAATGACAAACTAATAGCTGCACTTGCCATGGCATATCATAGAAGGATATGGAGACTGGTTATATCATAACCAGAATATCGCAAATTCAGCACGGGACTTATCAACCAGCAATGATACATACGAGGCTTCGTTTCTGGAACCCACAGTGACAAAGACGAATTGAGTCCCTCAGGCCTGATGTGGAGCCCATTTATCACTGATTTACTACATGAAACATGTTGAATCCGCACGCATCTACTGCAGCACATTGCATCCCAAAAAAGTTACAACATACAAATACAATTTCGAAAAAGAAATGCTGATGGCTGGTCCATCACTAGATGAATGGCTAGGTGAATAGTTATGTTTGACAACATGTCTTTTGGAAATGGAATTGGTGTACCAATTTTCCTCACTCTCAGCATTACCTGGATATTAGTGACAAAAAGACAAGACATGAAAATTCGTCTGTACAGATGGAAGGGGCATACCCGCCATGCCCCAGATCCTAAGGTGAAATTGAGTTCCTCGGCATCCGATGTGCGTGGTATCAAGTGGCCTGTTATTGTAATGTGAGAATGCAAAACCTAAACATGACAAGATATTACTTACAAAATTGAAGTCAGTGATGCCATACCAGTTTTGGAAGAAGTGGTTAGTGCGGAACACAAACCAGTACCAGTGTCCACTCTAATGTGGTATGCATCCAGGTGCCCAAATGCATTACTCACCGTTCAGACCTGGTGCACAGTGTCAAGCTGTTGATGGTCTGGTCAGCAGCAACACAACTGTTGGTAAAACACAAATGAGAAATCAAGTACACAACAATGACAGCAACCTGTCAATACACAGCAGAAATTGAATGATCAGGTCCAATTCATGCTGGTATATGACTTCTGGCACCTCAGAAGAGTTGTAAAACTGTGCGCACCTCAGCAAAGAAGTGCGGACATGAATCATGTAGCTGCATTGATTCCCGAAATGCCTTGGAAGGAGTCAAGCACAACAGTACGGTAAATCAAGTCACTATCAGCAGCATTAAATGACACACAATGAGCGGAAAACGACTGTAAGCAGCAAATGGTGGACAAAATGCCTTCCTCAGTAAGTCTGAACCGCAGGAGGAGATTGAACACCTGAACAGCCAAATCAGCACTTGTCTGTGACACAACTACCAGATAAGGAAAGATTGTTGCCCTTGGTCGAGGCAGTACCAGTGGGTACAGGCAGGGATCGGGACGCACACTCAATCATCGTGACAGGGCATGGTGGGACCAGGAGGGGCTGAGCTTGCGATCGGCTTGGTGCAGATCAGTTAGATAATACAGATTGCCTGTACAATCATGCTCGCTGTAATTCCACTGGTGTGCAACGAGCTGGGGTCCAGGCTGAAGATCAAGCTGCAGATGATTCGATGGCGACCAGTGACTGGATGAGTCTCATTGAGTGAACAATTCGACAACAGGCACAGGAGATCCTGCGGCCGAACTGAACCACTGTATACCTAACAAACCAATTGGAAGACCAGACTGCCTGCGCAGAGGCAATGATCCTATCAATGATGACATCAATACAAGAGACAGAGCAGAAGTGGGATTCCTGCCACCAAGAGAAACACACTGTAAGGGGAGGGCATCCCAACACAAATGCCATAGTTCCTGAACCAGCACCGGGACGCAAGTAGTGTTAGCAACGGGTCCGGGTAACCAGCCAGCGGTCTGGGTTCGGACCGGAAAAACGGTTCGTTTCAAGAACCGTCCAAAAACCCGACCCCCAGCGTCTTGGCGAGCCAAACGCGGACCCGTACCAGTCAACCCGCGGGTTTTGCCGAGTGTGGCTGGACCCGTCGGTTCCAATCTCCGGTTCTGAGTTTCGGGTTTTTGTATTTAAGGTGGCATTTAGATACCCTACTCTTAATTGCAAAATAATATCTTTTGCACCCCATTGTTCTTTTCGGATGAATCGGCCGCCTTTATAACCAAAAACATGAGATACGTGCTCACTACCCCATTCTGACTATGAGCGTCAACTGCGCGTCAATGATTTTTGATCTTGTAAGTCAGGTAATTGAAAAGTGACTTGTCCTTTGTTATATATAAGTGATGTATTGGCTGCCTTTACAGGCTAAAAAGAAAGCAACAGGCTCCCTGCCCAATCATGAAAATGAGAGTCAATGGTGCATCAACGATTTGTGGGCTTGCAGGATGGTTAATCAAAGGGCGAGATAGCTGCTAATGTCTATATATGGAGTTTTGACTGGTTTTATAGCCTAAAATGTTCAGGATCACTGAGTTGCAGCATTGAAAATGAATTTAGTTGTGATTGTCCGGGTGGCAGCAGTGGGATGACAACTTGCTTATCAGCATATTCGGGCTGGCAAAATATTGTTTATAGATGTCTGCCATCATTTACCACCAAGATTACCCAAGAATCAAGACCAAAAACATTGTTGCTTTGTTGACGCTCATTGACAAGATGGGGCAGGGAGAGTGTAGAATTGTATTTTGCCTAAAAAGGCGGCCAATACAATGATTATAGGTAATAACTATAAATTCACATTCTAATAATCTGACTTACAGGAAGAAAAATCGTTGACGATCTGTTGACGCTCATTTTGCCACAGGCCTACCACACTATGCAACTATTCACTTTGGCAGTAAAGGCACGTATGCCTGCGCAAGGCTACATAGGCTCACGTGGGTAAATTGAGTAGATGATGGTTGCACACGGGACTCGAGCGATTGTAGGTGTAGCTGTGTAGTAACAATATTGCTCGAGATCTAAGGCTTGTGGCGAGCCGACTATATAAATTGGAGGTTACCTGGTCCTGGACCTGTCATGTGCAGCTGTGCTGTTACATTATCCACCTCTTTAGGCGCAGACCTCCTGGGCTACCAAAGCCAGTATACGTACACACACCTTTCACAACACACCTCACCACCGGGTTTTGGCAAGACACTCTTTTTTTTGGCCGGGTTGCGGTTTTACTTTGGCTTCATACCTGTGTTTGTGTGTCCGCTTGTTCACCCCTTGTGTTCAAGTGTACCTCAGACTGTGACAACCACCCAATACCACTCAGTATGGACCTCGAACGGTAGTCCCACTTCTAGGGCAGCTCGCCTCCTTCGATGTTTTACGCAAGTTAGCGACATAGTTTTCACGACACGACACAAACGACACAATCGACAACACAACACAACTAGGGCGTGAAAGCGCAGCATTTCAATGACGAGTTGTTCTGAGGACAGCACGCTCCGACCCACAACACTCGGAGGAGCAATGATGGAAGACCTGCTTCTCAGGCACACTAGCACCACGAGTTGTGCCCATGGATGCAGCAACCCACATAAACAGCGAAAATCGGTAGACACATCAAAAGTGCTGTTCACGACCCCTGGTAGGACGGTTGGGGTATTCCACTGCGATAACATCAATGAGACCCTGCACTCAGGTGAATGTGGTATCGGATCTGAATAGTAACATTTCTGGGGGAGGACTAGAATATGGTGCCCTGGGGTAATGGGGGTGGAAGAGGGGAGGGGGTGGAACAGGGGAGGGGGTGAAGTTTCGTTTTTTGGGTAGTGGGTGGGGAGCTCCGCCATCTAGCCGGCTTGCCTGGAGGCGGAGGGGAATCGGTCTTTGTCATACTGTAATTAGAGTGAATACAATATGTATAAACAAACAAACAAGCCATTAAAAGTGAAGAGAAGGAAAGGGAAACAAGGAATGAAAGAATCATCCTACGTATGCAATTGTACGAACCAATATGTCCCACAACCGATCGGTACTGAACAAAGGCGATCATTCGGCAGATCAGGTGCACATGGAAACTCCACCACCACTGGAGTGACTCCGAAGGTGGTAAAAACCCATGCCAACACCATTTGTACTGTGCCGAGATCAAAAAAAGAGATGGAGAGAAGAGAGAAACAAGAAATATCCAACAGTGATCCCGTCTCGAAGTCTCGACTTCCTAACGCATGCTCCAACCAATGACCATCATTCTGGTATCTCGAACCTCAGCATAGGTCATTGTCGAATTAGGGTGGTCGAACTGCCGCTGATTACTCGGCAACGATGGGAGCTCCCAGTGCCGGCATCTGTCGTAGCCGTCAATAGTATACATCAATTGCATCGTGTGTAGTCGAGTCTCATTTTTGACATCTAACAAGTAATCTTCTCTAAACTGGTTATACTTGCCAAGTTCAAGTGCACTTGCGCTCTCCCGAGCCTTCATGCCGTGCTCAGTGGAATATCTCTCTCAGTTGGTAGTCTTTGGTAAGTGACGTTGACTGGTAGATGCTGCTTGACTCCGTAATGGTCGTTCGAAGTCCGATTCCGTGACCATCCGGTCGCGTTCATTGGTGCCTTCTTGACTGGCGGCTTCAACAGGGTATAAGTCAACTCCGCGGTAGACTTCTCGGTGAGTGTCTCGGTAGATTGCCTCACAGTGGACTGTTGAGTTGTGGGTAGGATATGATTGTCAAGAGGTGGTAATCTCCCCCGTTTAAAAACTCGTTGCTCCATCGCTGTCTTCTTCATCATATCGAGTGTCCATTGCTAGAGTGTCTTGGTATCAGTGTAATCATCATTCAGGATTGTAATTGTTAGTTTGATGCCATTCAACACGTAATTCGGTTCGGCTTTCTCTTCGTCTGCAGACTATTTCCCTCCGGCTTCGGTCATCCTTCTGCGTCGCCCTCTGTCCAGTGACTACCCTGACTTGCTCTGCCTGTTGACATACTGTCGTATGAGACGTCACAATGTCCTCAATCTCGACATCACTGCGATAGTAATTCTTTATCCATCTACATCCGGGTATCCTATTGACGCCGCTTCACTTATTGACTTCCATCCACCTCTTCAGTGCAGTTGCATGCACACTGCTCGTCCAACGTATGTGCGGTGAACTTATCGTCCCCGATCGCGGGGTGCACTTGCCGGCTTTCCTCTGGTGTGCTTGCCACTTCTTTGTCAGGTACGCTTGTTGACTCTGCTTCAGGTGGGTTTCTCGATTTGTTTCAAGCTGTGCTGGCCATTGTGGTGAAACGGCGCAGCCGGCCTTGTGGATCTGCACAATTGCGTGGATCCACGACATCTCAGAATGATTATCGCCGTTCCCTGAGTCAAGTTTGACAATTGTTCCTCTGGTGAGCTTGGAGCTGTTAGCCGTCTCTATTGGTGAATGCATTTCGCCGTGCTTCATTCTTGCGCTTCCGGTATGTTGATAATTCGCGGTAGGGGTTCTTGACTGCTGTATGGTTATCCGCCTCTTTTTATATGTCGCTACTCAGCCTATGACTAATCTCGTACAGCGTTGTTGAGTGCCATGTCGATTGGTAAACTTGATTTGGTGTTGATTCAGAAGTCGATTGTCCCATCCAATTGTGTAACTGGAAGTCGCCGAGACTTACTCGGGATCTCGTTTGGTAACATATTCGGCATTGTAATTCTGGTGTGCGTCTGCTTCATCCAGTATCTCCAAATAGTGCTTTGGATTGTACTCAGTGCAGCCATGCCGCCGGTACATTGGGTATCTGTATCTGTGTGCTCAATTTCAACTTACGTTCCATGAACTCAATAGTCAGTGATCTCAAAGGGTAAACTTCACATAACATCAATATCGTCATAGAATAAACAAGTCTGATTGTCACTCTCCCATGATGCATCTCCGGACATCTATCTCCAGCACTCCTAAGTGCACTTCACGACACTCAGTTGTCTGTGAGTATGTAATGGCACGGCTGTATATGACGTGTCCACGGACGGGTAACACCCTCTTTATATAGTCGGCTTGCCATGATCCTTGAATCTCTAGCGATAATCTTACTTACCTAAACTTACATTTAAACTTCTCTACTTTATTGACATCCACGTTTGCAACTGTATCTACTGCTATTCCTACCTACAAGGCCATAGACGGGCGTATGCCTTTACACTATTATCACTCTTACAATTTCAGATATGTTTTGCATACTGGATTTCATGAATTACCCCTTTCCGACCCGTCACGACACGCAATCTACTCGGGAGATATCATACGCATTTGAGAACACTAATTGCATCAGCCAAGTTTCTTGATATGTCTATTCAATTAAGGTTAACGGTAACAGAGGATTTTGTACGGACTCCCAAAGCCAAATGGACTGAGAGGTGTCACGACACCTAAGGAGAAATTGTCCTGAATTCACAGTGACAGATTGCGGAAGCAACAAGACTTGGGGAGTACACCCAATTGAGGTTAACAGTGGCAGAGACAATTCCGAGTTGATTTCAGAGGCCAGTGGGCCAAGAGACGCGTCAGTGACCAAGTCAATTGAAGTCTATTTCAACAGATTCAAAAAGAACTCGAAGGTTACCAATCGCAGCGTCAACCAGATTTGAGAAGTTGTAATCCAATTGAGTCAATTGACGATTACAGTGACGATTCCAGAGCCCATGTGTCTATAAGGTTGCGTCACCGGCAATGCCGAAGCCAGCCCTTTTCCCGAGATTTCTTCAATCCTTATCGAACAAGTGCACCTAGGATTATATACCATGCATCTAGCAAGGATCAGGGCGGGTTTACGAGATACGCGTGATTCACATCGAGCAATGCTACCGATGACAATTCCAATTGCGAATACCCTCTACACGACTCAATGGAATTATCTACGTTTCAGATGATGTTAGGAGTTTACTGCCGAGGTTATGGAAGTCTTACAACGCTATATCGGAGTTCAGGACAGTGGAACAGCGATCGCAGATCGGGTGGCAGCTCCGTAAGGGAAGTACAATAACCCCGATTGTTCTAGAGTGGCTATCAGATATGATTCGCGACTACAATTGTCAATTATCACCTTTGGCAGCAGCTAGGACGACCGAATCAGATCGTTGTGATGAGAGATCCATCGGCATTAACTCTATTCAATTCCATCAACATATGCCCACGAGCGAATACGGATGTGCTCATATGATGGCAGAGGAAGTGGGTTTTTAGAATTGCAATGGAGATGATTTTACTTTGTAGCTGGGATTCTCAGGATCCGCAGGGCTACCATATGGACCGTCTGGGCATTCTCAGGAGACCAGCGGATTCAGCATGTATTTAAGGCATGGAGATTCAATTGATGTGTCATATACCCAAGTGGGATTTGACATTACTTCGTTGTCAGACTGTCCCAACTGGGTGTGGCAATGATGGTATTTGGTTGCCAGACAGTTCCAATTGGGCGTGAGAAGTATGTGATTCGCTTAGTGAGCTTATTCGTACACATGCTGTCAGCTGCAGTGGATACACTCTGTGAGCTTGAGAGTGATAGCAATTACCATGGTGCCAGGCCAGGAATCCTAGCGTCGACTTGCAAATCATTTAGACTTTTGGCTCTGCAACCCCAGGGTGAGTGGAAGAAGTGGCAGTGGGCCGGGAAGGTCATCAGTTATGCCCCGGGAATGTACCTGGATCATGGCTACGGAGAAGGCACGTTCCGAAGGTGGCTGTACTTCATATATACAAAGAGTTTAAGCTACTACCATGGACGATTTACTGGCCAGTGAGCAGGTCGTTTGGATGTTCTTCCTAAGAGTGGGAGTTAGTATAGGGCTGCTGGGAGTGAATGTGGAAAGCATCTCAACTGGTGAAATAGGCACCAGGCTGTGGGATATTCCTTTATACTGCTTCATATCTGTTACCAATTGAGAACTAACGTTTGCAGATGGAGCCGGCACAATAACAAAGCTGCTGGCTACAGACGCTGGGGGACATATCCCGGCTATATACGGAGAATTCGTGGTGAATAGCAGCAAAGAGCCGGAAACACTCATGCCGCATTGGTCAATTGACCATGCTATCGATTTGGAGCATGGCTACAATTTGCTATTTGGGCGGATTACAATTCAGCGGAGTTGAGTTGAAAGGAGTTTTCAGTTGAGTTGAGTTGAGGTGAGCGATATTCACACAATTGCGTAGATTAACATCACATGCTCACGAGGCCGGATCGTGGTTTTCGACTTAAAGATTCCATGCCACATGGACGCATCGACAAGTGGGTATTTTCTTATGATGGACAATATGTCACCGGATTATGGGACTGCAATGAAGAGTCGATGGAAGACGGATATTATGGAGGTCAGTAACGATGAACTTTAGAGAGCTTACAAAGTTACAGGAGAAGTCATGCAATGCGGCCCATATGAGCGCTGTTATGTACAGGGTGGAAACAAATGGCTGAAGCCAGAGGGTTCATGACCAGATGGATCACAACTGCAAATGAACGACCGCAGATGGTGACCGGGGATGGATGACAGGAGATGGATCCCATCCGGAGATGGTTCTTGCCCGGATATGGATCGAGACCGGATATGGAAGGATGACCGGAGATGGATCTCAGGAGATGGATGACGGGAGACGGATGGCAATCAATCCCCTTCCCTGTTATGAAGATATTGAGGTTATGCGAAGTTATACGATTCTCGAGATCACGACATTGATCTCCAGCTACGAAGTTACAATCAAGCACGGATTTGCAGGCTGACAGTGTCCAAACAGCATGGATCCACCGAGTATGATGCGAAGCATCACTCAGCACTATTTGGAGCACTATTCAGAGATACCGAATCATGGACCTACATGCCCGAGTTCCAATGCCGAATACGATTCCCATTCGGATCCGGAGTTACAGCAACAATGCCGATACTGCACAAGCCGTACAAGATTAATGTCTGGTGGAGCATCAATCTTCAAAGAGGGGGATGACGGTGCCGTATTCGCAACGACCCTGCCTGTGAATTACCGCACCGGAAGTGCAGGAACGAAGCACCGTGAAACGCATTGAACAATAGAAAAGGCTAGCAACAGTGAACAGTGCACCCAGAGATGTGATGGCAAACACACCTACAGATGAATCAAGAAGCCGCATGCGGAAGTCACAATCCCGAATGAGATCCCAACACAGTCTAGTCGATTCCAACTCAGTCTCTGAAATCCCGAAGAAGCCATAATGGATTAGTTGTTGGCAGAGCTACGACGTACAATAGGGGGATGACCGTACTGGAATCAAAATCAACCCCTACTTCAAGCAATCACAGTACCTGAAGTACTGGGATGACGCACCTGGGAGCGCACTTACTCGCAGAGCATCACAGCTTGAGATTAGTCAACAAGCGTACATGGAGAAGAGTCAACAAATGCACCTGCAGATGAAACTACAAGTGAATTCAGAAAACAACGATATGGATACCCAGACAAGTGACATCAAGCACACCTGGAGAAGGAGCAGAAAGCATACCCGGAGGAAAGCCGGCGAGTACACCCAGCAATTGGAGATAATAAGTGCACCGAGCACTGGGCGGATGTCAAGTGTACCTCTACGTGCACCGACTTGGAGGATCATCAGTGCGACTATACGAGCACCGGAGACATGATGAGAAGACCAAGAGAGTTTGATCTGTGCCAAAGGAGTGAATGTATGTCTACTGAAGCAATTCCGAACAAGACCGGAAATGATCTCTGAACGTACCGAATGGTCAACCGAACTGGATCGCGCGAGAATGTCACTGAATGGCATCATGAGACACAGTGGAGACAACTACCGAGAGATAATGACTGAGCATAGCAACCAAGATCATGGCCGAATGACATCAAATTGGCATTGAATAAGAGGATTATCGGGAGCCATCTACTCAAGGCACCGACTGGGATGTGTACCAAACCGCTTACCGAAACGAATTCCCAACGACCATACTGGAGGCCTATAAGCCTACTTCGCCGATGCTGAAGGAGGATGAATATAACAACTGACAGGCACCGTGTGAGACGCACCGGCTGCAACAGATGATATCAAGGCTGGCCTACAAAGTTATGCACGAGCGTCTGGAGAGCTCAAACACAGCTGAATATACATGGTATGAATGACCATTTCATGAGAAGCTTACGAGATAGATACAAGGTCATTTATGAGTGACCCTCACCGACGGCTCTAATACCAAGAGCCGAAGCGGCTTTCAACGCAGCAACAATGATCACTGATGGGCTCGGCCTGCACGATTGTTGACGAGAAATTCCGAGAGCTCGAGAGCTAGCACACTTGACCATATGGTTAGTATGACCAGTCCCTGGAATACTTACAAATTAGATACACCAATGGCAATGGCATTGGCCATGGTGATGGCCATGATGAGCAGCGAGCGGAAGCCACCCTCGATGCCGAAGAGTCAGGACAACACTTATGCTATGATTCGGGATTTCACCGATATTACTTTGCCTTATTCCGACAATTACCTACAATTGGTATAAGCTCAGAGTGCATGTTTGGATGATCGGATGCCGGACGTTCCGGAAGTGGAGATATGCAGGACATTGTTACATTGGATGTTCCTTCTTTGTCTGTTCTTCTATTTTGTTTACTTCTTTACTTCTTTGGATCTCGCCTCGGTACAAATGGCATTAGCACGGGTTTTTACCACCTCCGGAAACAAGTCAAGTGGAGTTGGAGTTTCCCCCTGCGTTGGATCCGCCGAATGGCTACCATATGGTAGTGATCGGTTGTGGGACTTATGGGTTCGTACATTTGTGTATGTTGAATGTTTGTTTGGATGTTTCCTTTCTACTCTTGTACGGGTTTATACAGCCCAGGTGGTCTGCATCTAATGAGGGGGATAATGTAATGGCAGGGCTGTACGTGACGTGTGCAGGGACGGGTAACACCCCCTTGATATAGTCGGCTCGCCGCGAGCCTTTGATCTCTAGCAATTATCTTACCGACCTAAACTTACCTTTATACTACTCTACTATATGGATATTCATGTTTGCAACTGTATCTACTGATATTCCTTCCTACGAGGCCGTACACGGGTGTATGCCTTCACCGAGAATCTGATCAAAACTTCAAACTCGCACTCGTTCGTGTGACTCTGTATCTGTTCCTCCGGCATTATTCACATGAATCGACAAGCAGGGAGGTGGTGAAGAGGTAATCCAGCAGTCGCGGTACTGCCGGCCCGACACAATGGAGCATGAGGGTGGCGCGCTGCTCTCCCTGCGTGACTCGGCGAGCTGGTAGCAGTCATTCAAGCATACCCCAATTGGTTTCCTCTTCGCGCACAACTATGGCCGCTGCTCCTACTCACTCATCCTGCATACGAGGGTATTCACATTTCTCGTCAGTCCGCTCTACAGTAGCTTCCAGCAAGCCAATGCAATCCTCTGGTCGTAGAGGCAACGCCACGGCCACCTCTTCCCTAGCAAGGACATCATCAATTTGCGGCCGAAAGCATCACACTGCTAACACCTCTCCCTCCGTGTTGACCGTGTTGGGTATTCACAATATCGTGTGAACCTCTAGAGCTTGCAACGATAACAATGTCTTCCATGATAAGTGCAGCTCTGGGTTCTCTCCTCATAATCGTGGTAGCTCTATAACAGATAGCTTGCCTACCTTATCCCTCACCCGTACATGGGTTTCTGAATGCTGACCTCGATCTTCCTGAACGCTGGCTTGCGCCATTGTTACAGTTACGCAGGCCGTAGGTTCTGGATGATGGCTTTCGAACCACGTGCACCCAGTTCATCTCATATCTTTCAATTCATATCTTCTCTCATTCGCAGTCACCTCAGTTGATCTTTGGCAGTGTGAAGGTCTCGACCGTAAGTGCACTTTGCAGTGTGCAAATATTCGCCTTTGCCGGGCTCCATGTCCACATTGGAGCGTTTGACATGTGGATTGCACAGTATCAATTCACTGTATCTGTAGGCATGCTTTGACAGTAGTGCACTTCGTGCCATGCAATGCTTCTCTGCCATCGGTGTGATTCGATTTTAGAGTTCTTCATCTTCGTAGATACCTTCATCTGTAGAGTACTTCATGTCTGCGGCACATTTCGTTGTTCCTGGAAAGCATCTCCTTCATTGCTGTACACTGATGGTGCATCCAGGTGGCTCCTTCAGTAGGCTTCTTCCTCCTCCTTCAGTGGGTTATGTTCGTCACGGACGTAGGTGCTCATTGCCGGTAGGGTGCTTCTCATCTGTATGTGCACTGCATTCCACCACCAATAACTGCACATCGAAGATTGTCTTGGCGTAGGGGTATCATCAGGGATGCTGGGGAAGACCACCCAACTCGGGGGAGTGTAACCGGGAATGCGCTTTATTACCGTGTTGATTTGTGTCATGTAGCCATGTTGACTCTAATATTGTCTCAAACTTCATGTCTGGCTCTTGCTGGTGAATCAACGGATAGAGGGTAACGTTATCGCGATTACATCTCCTCCGCCGATCCGTGATTGATTGCAACAATCAGTATTTAATCTTCTCCATTGATTGTATGCGATATATCTCATTTGGAGTGTATTTGACTCCTTTCTCGGTACTTGTAGGAAATCTCACCACCGGCTGCGACGCGTCTTGGTGGCTATTGGATCATCGGAATCATCTGTGCTGCTGTCAATGACTTGATTGAAGGATGAACATCTTAACACTCATCGATGATGTAATCGGCAGGTCGCTAGACTCGTGTCGAAGTGCATTTCTCGATGGTTGAATTCGTATTCTTCCTTGTCGAAAAAGAGGTAACCTCGCATATCCGGTGAGCAAAATATATCCGTTTACCGAAGATTGCTAATAGTCTAAAGGCATGTACGCCTGCGGTAAGCTATGTAGGCTAACATGCGGTAATTAAGTAGAACATGATTGCACACGGGACTCGAATGATGGTTGGTGTAGATCTGTAGTACGATGATCCTTAGAGATCTAAAGCTCCTGGCGAGCCTACTATATAAAATGGAGGTTACCCGGACCTGGACCCATCATGTGCAGCTGTGGTGTTACATTGGCATAGAACATCATTTACCGTATTTCGGCAGTCGTTCCTTCCTTTTCATGTATCTTTTCATTCATCACTTCATTGTTCTTTAATTGGGTATAAAAATATATCCTTTAAAATATACATTAAAGTGTCCACTAATTGGAGATAATGATAATACTTAAAACTTTCAATCAATTCTCGTCCACACCCTCAGATTCGCTTAAAAGGCTGTTGTCATCTTTAAAATCAATGACAGTGGCATTTCCAGACAGCAGATACTGTACTCAGCAAATCTTAAATTAAATCATAATCGCACTTGCTATCCTGGGCAAATGCATCATGATCGAAAAATCGAGTGTTTGGAAGTGGGTAATGCATGCACACACACCTGGATGGCATACCTTCGATTTCATAACTTTCATTCCCCATAGTGTCCCCTGGTGGCGCAGGTGGTGTTCCTGGCAGAGATGGTGTTCTGGGCACAGGTGCGGCCTGTTCTGGGCAGAGGTGCGGCGGTTCCTTTGCGCAGCCAGTGTGTCTGCGGATTCTTTGCTGTACCATTTTCGCATCGAAGGTAGCCGGCTGTATGATTGTTATAAACCAGTGCCAGGTGTCTTTCCCATGTAGGCTTCACCTTCTTATGCCCAGGAAACTCAACTCCTCGCTTCTTCCCTTTTCGGACTTCAGTGCGAGGTTTCTTGATTAGGTGTTGCATTTCATCTACTGCGGTGCATAAAAACCCTCCATTGGCCATTTTCGCCATAGTCAAGGCAAGGCGCATATAGGACTATTCCAGCAGTACCCGACCTCCTTGCCTCGCCATAGTAGCAGACATGTTGAAAACCTACAAGAAATTAGTTGCTGCTTCTAAAAGGAAGCTGCGGCTATTAGCTCAATCATATACGACTCCGTAGCCTCCTCTGAAGTCTTTAAAGCATCTTTGGTCCACTCCTGGGGACCTTTATCATCAAATTTGTCTGTGAAAATCCCAGAGCTGACAACATGATGATGTTTGATTATGTGGACTGTGAGGACAAATGCCTTCGTCAACGATAGAGGTTTGCCATTGTGGGCAGCAATTACTTGGTCAAGCAGGTCTCAACGTGCACCAGCTGTACATAATATTGTGAGTTGACCGCCGTCTATTGTGATATGGAGCTACTCACATCCGGTTGCAAGCTGCTCCCTAATATGGCTGTGTCTGGTTGTACATACCTTGTTTAATTGTGCGTCATAGGCCAGATAATCGGTGGCTGCATTTGCAGCGTCGTGGTAGACTAACTGTTGTCTACGTTGCAGCTGTATCACAGCCAGGGGCGCATTGTAGCAAGCGCCCGACATTCGGCTTGATCCGGATTGAATCGCTCCTGCCCGAGGTGTTTGGGGAGCCATGACTTGCACTGTGGAAAAGGTGAGGAAGATGATAACGAAAAGAGGAAAGTCTTGAGAAATATAAAGTAAGCTACAGGTCACAAAGGAATGAATGACTGTCAACCTGCCAATTCTACTCATGATACATCCTGGTTGGAGGTGATTCCACTGGTCCCGCGATTTACAGTAAGTCGGTCGGATGATGATTGGTTGTTTCTTTGCAGGGATACATTGACGTGAACGACAGCTGATATCTTGTGTTTGATAGAGATAAAAAGCAAATTCTTCAACGAAAAGGTCATCTGGTGATGTTTGTCTCAACACACAGCCGGGATCTTACATGACACATACACTAACTATCTTGTCACAATGTACGATTAGTCTTACTATTCCAGCTGAAATGACAGTTAAAACTCAGATTTTGCTTTGTTCAAGTTGATCAAACATACAAACCTTGACATATAAGACTTACCTTGCCTCCTTGTAGTCCATATTTTGCAACATCCAACATCTCGCCCAACAACAAAGTCAACACATGATACAATGGTCAATGCTCCGAAGAAGAACCTTTCACAACTTTTGGCTGGCAAATACGGCAAATCCATAAAGAAGGCCACACGTCGATGTCATCAAGTGAATCTAGCCAAGAGGAGGTTGTAGGCAGAACGGGTCCAACCTATGGGAGCATTGCGAAGCTTACAATCTAAACAGAAGCTGACGGCGGAACAAAGACAGGAAATGCACTTGTTAAGCAATATAGAGAATAAGAAATGGATCGAGGATTTTGTTGAGAGAGAGACCGCTGTAGCAAGAATGCGAGTTCAATACTCAGAGACTGCGATCAGGCAAGAGCTGAACGATATAACTACTGCAACTGGAAAGGCTGAAACAACGTTTGCTGGGATGTTGAATGCTATCGGAGACAGTCTGAGCGATCTTGCAAGTTCCAACGATAAGCAGCATAGGGAAGACTAGGAAGATCATGAAGAAGATACTAAGCTTGGCAATCTCAGTGATGATGACGAACCTGGTTGGGTGATGGGCACAATCTGCAAAACGGTACAGCACCGCATGGAGAGTTTTCGGCAGAATCAGAAGAGGCTTGACGAATTGACCCAACAAGGATTGGGGGATGCAGCCAACTACTTTCATGAGAGAGATATGAAGTACGGGACAGCTGAATGGAAAGTTCAGGTGGTTGTCGGGCCTCAAATAGTCATACCTGCAGCCTCACCATCCCCGACAACATCTGGAGAGCATGTGCAGACTCTTGATATCGTCTAAGGATAATTAGTAATCCCGGCTGTGACTTCTCAACCAGGAAGTCGTCAAATGAGGCTGTGTTCAGAGAAACCACAGTAAATAAAAGTCATACCGGTTCTTTCGCCCGACGTAGCAACCGATTTGACGCCGATTCTGGATGCAAAGCCAGTTGAACCTGTAAGCTTTAACCCCTGCAAGAAGCATGCCTTGTTAATTATCATATACAAATCAGATACGGACAAAGATATGGTGATGGCTCCTGGGTTGCCGTAAGTATACACAGCCAAATCGTTAGTTATGCAGACCTATCTTGCGGCAAAGCACTTTCTGTACCTACTTTGCTACATGTCAGCTGTTTCCTGACTTCAGTGACCACAGTATGAGACATGATATTTCATTAGAGCATGTGCAAGAGTCATACGGGCCATGCAAATGTTCTATACTCCCAATCTAGTTGCCAGACAGCCAGCAAACTTGATATCGACATGCCTGTTATGGTTACATTAGAAGGCAAAACCTAAAATAGAGACAAAATTTACTAACGAAATTTAGTTCAGTGAAGTCTTACGCGTCATAGGATGAGCGGTCAGTACGCAGTCTCAACCCAGATCAATGGCAGCCATCATTCAGCATTAGTTCATACAGCTAACTGCATAACTGTCCGCTCAGACCGGCTGCACATGGTCTAGATTTTGAAAATTGCTTATGGTACATCATGGAAATCGAGAAAAACGAGCTGCAAAAAGAAAGGTCTCAAAGTCGGGCCCTATTTGGTGAACATTAGTAGGTGGTTCTGTATGCTGTAACTTACCGGCTGAAAGGACTAAAATGCGCCAGAATTACGTCATTTATCGGAATGATGACCTGAATAGTTGTGGCTCAGAAACTGAGAGGCCTCAATCCTTTTGGATACAAAGATTTTACCTAAACATTGAATCTTGGCTGTCAAAAATGACAGTATGACATTCAAGCAAAATGATTGCCATCGGAATCTAAGTTAAGTGTCAACGAATTGCCACCGATTGCTAGTGTTGAATCTTGGATAATGACTGGGCTGCGCGATATCATTAAGCCATAATGTCAGTATTGGCCGCGCTTATGGGCAAATTAGGCAACAACCATATCCCTACCACCTCCTGAAAATGAACATCAACGGACAGTCAATAATGTTTGGTCTTGCATCATGTACAATTCACGGGCTGAGCAATAGCATATACCCATAATCGTAATGATGGCCGCCTTTCTAAGCAAAAATCCTAGTGACAATATCGCTACTACCTCCTAAAAATGAGCGACAATGAAGTGTCAACGATTTTTGGGCTTGCATCTTGGATAATCAGACAGCCATGCATTGGCGTTGACCCATAATTGAACTATCCGCTGCGTTTAAGTCCAAAAGTGCTACTGATAATATCGGAACCATCTTGTCTTTGTAAGCCCCTGTATTCAACCTCACAAATATGCATGCGATGTCTAACAGGTCTGACTTTTTTTTACTTGTACCTCGAGAGTTGTTATGTATGAAGCTGTATTCTACCTGACCAGAAAGTATCCTTTGACAGTCACCCAGATCAAATTAAGCCGAGATCAATTTCCTACCGCGAGGTCAGATACAAGATCTCTCATTACCTGATTGATACAGGTTGTGATATCTTCAAAAAATGAACGTGTCTTTATTCGGGATTTATGCGACCTTATTTTGAAATCCTCTTTGATGGTTGGTGGGCCTCTATGAATATTGGCTTGAAGCAGCCTATTGCTTGGAATAACACTCAACATGCACCTTCATGGCAATTGTATTTACACTGCCGACTTGATGAGACTGCATCAGCAAAAAAATATTTCGTTCGGGTGGAATAGCTCCGTCAGAGTGGACGTGCTCCGTCACAGCAGTCAGAGACACCCCGGGGGCGGATTACTCCACGCCCGGCGGCAATACAACGTGTCGCGTTGTATATCGCCCTCTGATCGCTATTTCACTGTCCTTTTGCGGTCAGTTGGGTATCCTGTTTTATATGATCACTCTGGGGTCTTGGCCAACTGTGACAGTACATCGGAATTTGTTCATTGGGTACACCATTGCATCAGGATTGCAATGCGATGGGTGACGTTGCGCATATCTCTACATGTGTTCCTTCTTCCTGTACGCACAATGCAATTCTCTGTTTACTAAATATAAACATTATTCCAAGTTGCCAGATCAATGTGGCTATTCACCATCCATCACTCGTTCCGTTCATCTCCTGTCTTACTACTAGTAGCTATCTCTGGCATTACGTACATAGAGCTGAAAATATTTGCCACAGTGAAAACTTGCAAAGCAACAGCTGCCGGTGCTTTTCTCAGGTTTACAAATTTCGAGACCGGATCCAAGTTACCTGAGTTTTCATGTATTGTGCTGAGCGCCACGGCAAACCAGTACTCAATGAAAGCTCGATCATCGTTTCGGTGGTCCATTGTGAGTAGTCGTTACAGTTGTCGCGGGAGACGCCCATTCAGTGCACCATAACACCTCCCCGGGCATTGCTGTACCCACACCCAGTTGTTCTGTCGATCCCCTGAGCACAAGCTCTGGCTTCCTGTGCATCGACACATCCGGGATATGCGTTCACCATCTAAACACTCAACTTGAACCTTGATACGACAGTAAATACCGAGCTCCATTGTTTGCAGTTGGTCATTCTATGTGTACATCTTGTTAAGACTCTTATCCTAGATAAACTCCCATGTGCCGCTGGATATTGCCACGCGGTGAGTTGCATCTTGCGTATTGTCCAGTAATGCTCTGAAGTTTTTGATCATAGCCTCAGGAAGCTTTCCATCACGGCGGTTGTGCGGTCCCATGAATTGGGGCTTCGCATTTGACTGGGGGCTCAGGGGGGCAGCCAGATACGCACTGGAAGGGAGGACTTTGCATGCGGCAGTGCTGTTCTCCCGATGCTGAGCGAGGGCTTCCACATTCAGCTCTCCGACTACAAAGCAGAGGATGCGACACTGAAAGGTTATTACTTGTCGCAGGTAGCTGAGATTGTGATTGGAGGAGTTCCAACAGTCCTTGAGGTTCATTCTTTGTGCTTGTTGACGTGTCTCAGCAGAATACTGTTGCAAGGCTCCGTATCGACGAATCTGTTTGACTGAATGAGACAACAAGTGGATCATTGGAACATTGAAGTTGGTATTTAACTCCTTGGAAACATCGATCTCGTGGCTGAACTAAACATGCCTGGCGTCCATTTCGCGCTGCTTCTTAAATGGAGTGAAAGTTTCAGCATTTGTTTCCTCCTCTAGCTTTCGCTTCTTCGCGAGTTCCATTCTCAGGGCATAGGCTTTGGCCTTCGCCCTTTTGCCGGCACGCCAGAGTAAGAAAACATCTTGGAAGGTGTGAAATCGACACAAGGCGTCCTCCATGTAGCTCAATGTTGCATCATCGTGAGATTTATATCGAGCATACATATAGAATTCTAACAATGCCAGTGTCCACACAATTGTGTGACTTAATATGCGATGCTGAGCGGCGCTTCCCTCTTGTAGAGACTGGGTTACAAGTCCAAGCAGGTCCCGGCTCATTTCCTTCATCTCCTTCCCATTCCATTCAGAAACTTCTACACATGACTTATTTTTCGGTGTGAGGTCATGGTAGGAAGGAACAAATAACCAGATTTCATTGTACTTGTTGAGCTATTCGTGCATCTTCATGAAGTGGAAAATCCACATCTGGAGGTGGTCAAGCATGCCGATCTGCATTGAATGGAGGAGGTCGGGCTTAGGGAGGTTGCTCATGATACACAGAGGAAGTCGAAACACGTTCAATCCTTGGTCTACATGGGGCGACGTGTGTTCGGCATTTGCTGCCTTCGTGTTAGCATCGTGGAGCATTTGATATTGGTTATAATCCCGGTTTGGGTGTTGCGTGTCAGGAGGGAGATAATCTCGTAGTTCGTTCTTTGGACACTCGCACCAAAAACAGACATGCCACTCGAGATGATGTAGGTCGCTATACTCAGGGCAATCGGCAAGCCATGATGCTCAAACCGGTATGCGGTTCTTGATTGGAATCGGCAGGAGAGCACCCAGCACGACGCTGTGCGTTGAGGGCATCTGGCGGATCTGCTATGATACATTGCCAATTGTCATACATACAGCCCACTCTGTCATTTCACCAGCAAAATTCGAGAGATGTGTTCCGTCGGACATGAACATGAAGGAAATCAGTGTATCCCCCACTCTGTGTGTTGCCTAAACCTCGATTTGCACATTATTATCCTGGAGTATCTCTCCTTACCTTTGTCTCCCACCACCAGTCCACAGTGTGCATTTCGGAATAGAGGTGTTTCGGTGGCGTATCGCTGTTAAAGCAATGCTGAGCGGCGTAAATAAGAAGCTTGGTGTACACTGGCTGCCGCATCAACCATCTCATGTTTTTGATGATGTCTCAACTAAAGTATTTGATAGGGCGTTGGTGATTGTCATTCCATCTCATATCCTCCAGAGTGGTGTTTTCTTCTTTCAGTACGTTGTCATAGTATCTCTTCATGCCCTTCTTCTTGATCCCACACTGGATATATGTGTACTTTTCACACGTCGCAAACGGGTAGTAAGGATTGTTCTTTAGGTTCCTCTCAAGGAAACTCAGAGCGTCGCCTTCCCATGGCTCAGCAATGTAATCGCTCAGCGGAACACCAGCACCGAGGTATGTTTCCGTAGGCGGGAGAGGAGGTGGCGGTGGTTTAGACTACGAGTCTGCGATGTTTTCAATGGATTCAATGTAGGGGAACACGTCCAAGTCTTCGATTGAATCTTTGATAGCGTTGAATTCAACAGGCTGAGCGGGTTCAATGCGTCGGGGCGCACTGCGAACCGTCAGATTCTTTGAAACTTGAATGTGTTCTGGATGGTGTAATGGGATATGTTTAAGTCGCCAGGTGTCTGAGGTGAACTTCTTTCGGCATGAAAATTCAGGGCAACGTAATGGGGTCTTCTCTCGCATCGTCGACGACACGGGAGGAGTGTAGTATTCACTTTTGAAAGGGACGAAAGTTGGTGTTGGACCTGAGGATTCTGCTGTGGGTATTAGCATACGATACTTGAGACATTTATTGAACCTCAACACCATCACACCAGCAGTTGCAAAAACTCTGCATGCGCGATGTCCCATAATACTATGAAAAAAAAAAAAATACACTCTGCGCAATTCAAAAAGTTCGCGACGTGTATAATAATCAATGCCTGAGATAAATAGATTAGAACAAAAGTAACGAACAAGCCCACAACCCTAACCAAAACGAACATAACACCTCCCCACGTTTTAATCAGTTCATGAGATGAATAGGTTACAGAAAAGGTAACTCAAAAGACAAGAATCCGACTCTAAGCCAAATGGACACCTCCTTTGCAATGCGAGAACTGGTTCACTGCTCGCCTACCAAGCCATCCGGGCGCGCCTCAAGGTGATGGACATCGGGGAGAGGGTCATCAGGGAGAGGAATATTGGGGAGACCGTCGCCACCTGCCGATTCGCCGAGTAGCTACTCCTTCAGATCCACATCCGAGGTGTTTCCGGCTGCCTCAGCTTCTTGCGGACTTGGCGCCGCTGGGCGAGGTTTTTGCAGCGTCACAAGCCCCAAAAACTCCTGCCCACTGATCCTATGAGTCTCCGGAGTTCATGGTTGTGGGGGTGGCTCCGGGGTTTGTTGCCATGGGGCAGGCGCCGGAGGTTGTAGCCGTGGGGTATGCTCGCGCATCTCTTGGCATTGCTCAGGTAGCATAGGTGAATCATCATCTACCATAGTATCAGCATCGTCAGCTGCTGTATTAACCATCTCACCCTGGCCAATCGTCCGTGGTTCTTTGCCATTATCCTCATCCTCCTCCTCCTCATCCACCACCTCCTCCTCCTTCTCATCATCCTCCTCTTCATTTTCCTCATCTTCACCATCTCATTCCATATTCACATCGTCCTCCCTGCACATATCCACATCAAGTTCTGACTCATATTCGCTGTCCGACTCAGTAGAGTAGGTATCATCATCTGAGGAAATTGACAAGACAGGAGATGCTTCCGACTCTAAATATACCCGCTCTAGTTAGCCCTCTGTGTCCAAGTATGATTCTGACATTTCCATCCGTAACTGTAAAGCAACGGCACAAGAGATATCATCCCCTCTTGGGGTGTGTTTAACAATACCTTTCCCTTTACTATTTCCCTTCCACATCACCTTCCCTTTGCCCTTCCCGTCCTCAGTCACCTTCCCATTCCCATTCCGATCCTGTGTACCCATCCCTTTCCCAGACCCTTTCTCACCGCCCCGCGTGTCCTCCTTACTCTCGCCGTTGTCATTGTCATTGCCATCGCCAGGACGGCTCCTTCCACCGCTGGGCGCACACGATTCCGCCCAGTTGTTATTATTATCATCCTCGTCGATTATCTCATCCTATTTCAGTGGTCTAACGGCCAGCAAGTCACCTGGTTTGTACTGCCGACCGCTTGGTGGCTCAATCTTGCCGCTGACATGATCGCTACCGTACCAAGAGAAATGGTCACGGTTGCGTTTAATCTTCTCCTAGCAGGTTGTCTGCAGATTAGAGTGATCAACTTGATCCCCAAAGGCACAAGAATTGTCCCACCTCCAATTCTTCATTTGGTCGCGGATTTTGTCACACATTGGCCCCATATATGACCAGAAGGCAGCCCACCACTCCAGAAAAGAAGAACTGCTGGTCCTGTGGTGCAGCCACATCAGCTGGAATTGCGAAAAGTGGCGAGTCGTGACTGCATCAAGAATGATTATAGTATAAAAGACGTCCCATGCCCTCTCCTCCTTGATGCCGCAAACATTGTATATCAGTATGACTCCACAGATATGTTCCGAGATGAATCCCTTTATAGTGTCCCAATCCAACGACAGGCGTTGATTTATACCTGATGTCGGCATCTTTGCCCTAGCTTTCCCCTTTCCTTTTCTGCTGCCCTTTGGTGACATCACTGTGAGTTGAAAATGAATCCACATCCGAAAAGTTAGCATTAGGATATAGTTGTAGTGAACGGAAGCCCAGAGGGCAAGTACAAAGTTGTGTAGGTAATCGGGTGTGTTTTGGAATGAGAGGTATTATTTTGTGCAAGTCACGTGATGTCGAGATCAGGATGCTGTCGGTGAGTATAATACGGGAGATAGAGAGAAAGGATGTGTACGCAGGAAGAGGTGATATATATACCCGACTTCCGGCGATTTCGTGGTTCTATGTTAAATCTGTGAGTTTTGTTGGTTAACGAACACATATGGGCCCAGAGTTTATCTTGCAGAACTACCAGGCAGCTCATGAACGACAAACCTCAAGACGAGATTTTGTACTCCCAGACAGAACAGTGTACCATGGCGGGCGTTGCTTTTGCATCATACATCATTTTACCTCTCCGACCTCCTTTATCTCGGAGCTAACTGAGTTGTTCTCAAGGTGTCCCAATTGTGCAACCATCAATTACAGCTACCAACGCCTAGCAGTGGAGAAATCACACGCAACTGAGGGCATAGGATAGAGAATACGACATTGTTCATTTGACAATGCTTGTAGCTGTGCCAATGGGGGATTTCCACCGGGAGAGTGAAGATATACACAATCGATGGTTCGAAGTATTGTGCCAAGAACGAGTGAAATATGATGATAATCACGCATAGATCGCATAAACACCATTCAAGCGGTGCAAATTGACCTTCAGACGTTGCTGTAACAGTAAAATATCAATGCTCAATTTAATCGGAGTTTAATCTGAGTTTAATCTGATCACAGTTAACCCCATAATTGAATGCTTTTCGAGGGATCTCGTCACTAAGAATTATCAGGGTTTAGAGTCTGGCGCGGCCAACATTGCGCCTCCCATTTTGTCGAAACCCTCCATGGTTGCTCAAATAGGAGTCTACCTCGCCTGCCGTTGCATGTGCATGCACAGGCAATTGTTCCTACTTTATTAACATTGAACATCTATAATGGACGATGCATTCCCAAAGCCCTCACCCTGACACCTCCGGTCGTACAAAATGTTCGCAGTGTTGCTAATTGTCATAATCAACAAAAGTGTGGGCCTTTGGGGAATGATCAACGTCCGCCTGCCAAGAGACGCGTGTCAATACTGGTTGGCAACAAGGATTCTTCCCAAGGAGGGAGTCCTGTACCTTCTATAATCCAGGGGTGGAACTCCACCCACTCATCATTGCTGAACAATTCTCGCGTTGCAGATATCAATTAACCCTTGACTTCCACACCGTCAGCTACCTGGCAACGGTAAATAAATCCTCCAACCACCACGCCCGGTACAAGCAGTCATAGCACACCAGCACCCGGAGTGACCTCAACGCGTCGCGTTGTATCCAGCCTAGCATCCGGCCTTGTTATCACATCCACTCCTCTCTGACGTCTTCAAAACCTGCCTACCTCCATTTCCAATCAAGAAGCCCGCGCCATCATTACAAATCCACTCTGAATGCGAGCTACTTAACAGAATCAGAGACAAAGGCAGTGGCAATTGCAACCACAGGTGGTGTGTACACCTCGATGAATGGTCTCCGGCAGTCACAGCATCTATCCATTTAGTCACTCAGGAATGACACGGCTTGTGTTTGCAACGGGCAGACACCTGGAGCCCTACAGGTGGAACAGATGGCCGTTGATGAGTGCAAGCAACTTGCGGACAGTAAGTTATCCAATGCGACACGTTTCGAAAGCATTAGCTGAAACCCCACACTTGCAGACAATATTGATGTACTGGAATACAGTAATGCAGCAAAACAATATTTCGTCCATAGCATTTGAGGCACGCACAAAGGAGATCTTGAAAGAGGTAGGCTGAAGCAACACGCCACATTGGATATTACACTCTCAAAACGGTACCAGGTTCGAGCTCATGTCGATAAGATTAAATCCCATTTTATTTAATCAGCAAGCGCCAACATAGCAGAGCTTTATGATCTCCCCCGCTTTCAATCCGCCGCAGAGTGTTTGGAATTCATCGATTCCCATCTGGCAGACAATAAGTATCTTTTTCCATTAGCAGAGCATGTGGAAAGTGGTGTACGCGGCCCAAATACAACCCAGAGAGAGTCAAAAACTGCTAACGAATGGCCAGTGTCCACTTTACGTCCTGGCGGAAGCAATGCCGCATTTTTTCTACATCCAATTTTATCATCGGGCGAATAACCGCTGTAAATATCCTGATGGATTTCATAATTCCATGATTAACAACAAGGATGGTCATATACCCTCGCCACTGATCATGATAATCTGAACAGCATTGCGCCATGCTCTCCTAGAGTTGGAAAAGAACAAATGTGTTCATCCGAAATCTTCCAACTCCAAGTTGAACCCGGACAGACCTGATCCCTTGAACTACTTCAATTATAAAAATGACAGTGGTAAGAATGCATCCTGCTACACTGCAATGGGTCACAAGTTGTTAACCTTGCCTGGCGTTGCAGACATGTATACATTCTTGATGAATCCCTTGAACACACTACCGGAGAGCTATCCACAGAGGGTGTATAACAACACTCTTGCTACAGTCAAGCGTCAGATCCAACAGGTGTAGAACCCAACGCCTGCCGTGCATCAGCAAAATGTAAATCGGTCCGGAAGACACAAGCAAACCTCCCAGACACTCCGGTAGACCTCACCGGTGCTCCCAAGTGATTCCAGATGCTCCCAGGCCCCCCTGGAGCTAAGCAAAGTGCTCTCAGACTCTGAAAGAGCATTCTCAGGTGCTCCTGAAAGCACCTGCAGTTATGGAGGTGCATTCAAGATGCTACGAGATTTGACTTATAGGATAGTCAAATTATGGAGCAGCTGAGACTTCGAGAGCAGCTTGAGACCTCTGCGCAGCTCTGCGGGAGACTTAGTGCCATATTCTCACAGCAGTGGTTCTTAGGGTTCATTTCGTGTATCAGATTCGTCTTTGTTAGAGTCACAAGATTCGCTACATCATAATATGGCATGTATTATCTATCTAAGTCTCTCTATATATATACATACGGCCAATCTGGCTGCAGACGGTACTGGAGCGTAATCGCAGGAGCACCTGGAGGCGCTGATTGAGAGAACTTAGAGATGCACTTGGAGGCCGTGATCGTGTGAACTGGGAGATGTACTTGGAGGCCGCGATGGAGTGAGTTTGGAGATGCACTTGGAGGCCGAGATCGAGTTGAACTCAGAGATGCACTTGGAGGCCGTGATCGAGCGAGTTTGGAGATGCATTTGGAGGCCGAGATCGAGTAACTCAGAGATGCACTTGGAGGCCGTGATAGAGCGAGTTTGGAGATGCACTTGGAGGTCGAGATCAAGTTGAACTCAGAGATGCACTTGGAGGCCGTGATCGAGCGAGTTTGGAGAAGCACTGGGAGGCCATGATCGAGTAACTCAGAGATGCACTTGGAGGCCGTGATAGAGCGAGTTTGGAGATGCACTTGGAGGCCGTGATTGAGCGAGTTTGGAGATGCATTTGGAGGCCGAGATCGAGTAACTCAGAGATGCACTTGGAGGCCGTGATCGAGCGAGTTTGGAGAAGCACTGGGAGGCCGAGATCGAGTAACTCAGAGATGCACTTGGAGGCCGAGATCAAGTTGAACTCAGAGATGCACTTGGAGGCCGTGATCGAGCGAGTTTGGAGATGCACTTGGAGGCCGTAATCGAACGAGTTTGGAGATACACTTGGAGGCCGTGATCGAGCGAGTTTGGAGATGCACTTGGAGGCCGAGATCGTGTAACTCAGAGATGCACTGGAGGCCGTGATCGAGCTAGTTTGGAGATGCACTTGGAGGCTATGATCGACCGAGATTGGAGGAGTACTTGGAGGTGGTCGATCTGGAGGCGGTAGATCGGGAGGGAGGTGCGACGGCAGTTGAGAGAGACTCTATTCATTGGTTAACTCGTAATCATGGGAATGTAGAGAATTGAGTACAACATGGTCCGCTGAGAGCTGAGAGACTGGCTGGGAGCGGGAGAGTCAATCTTGGGATGATGCAGTACGCGGTGTATGCAGTACTCAGTGTGTGCTGTACTCGGTGTATGCTGTACTCGGTGTTAACTCTTGATGATGGCATGGAGATATAGAGAGGGATGACTTAACTTCGTGTTCTTTGGTGATTGTAGAGTTGAGGACGAGAAGGAGAGAGATGGGGCGATTCATCATGAGAAACTGGGACTTAGAGAATTTCGTGTGCGAGTCAATTTACCATCCCCGATATGGCAGGTATGAGTCCCGATCCGGCGTGTAATTACACCGATACGAGGTCTTCCCAACCCAATCAGGCAAGTCATACCCTTGATTTGTCATATCCGCTCGTATCCTCCACATCGTTCTCATCTTCATCCCCCATCTCTCTCTTTCTCGTCCACAACTCTACCATCATCGCAGAACACAAAGTTAAGTCATCCCTCTCTATCTCTCCATGCCATGATCATGAGTTGACACCGAGTACAGCATACATCGAGTACAACATACACCGAGTACAGCATACACCGAGTACAGCATCCACCCAAGATTGTTTGTCTTCCTTTCATTCTCATGATTACGAGTTGACCCCTGAATGTAGCTTCAGCTTCCGGCGTGCCTCCTTACACGATCGACTGCCATCAGCTAGCTCGCCATGAGAGCTCAAAGATAAAGTCACCTTGTCACATTCCCACGGTTGCGAGTTAACTAACTGATGAAAAGAGTCTCAGCACCCGGCGCGCCGTCCATCGACTGCCTCCCAGTACTCGTCCAAACTCGCTCGATTACGGCCTCCGAGTGCATCTCCAAACTCGCTCGATCGCGGCCTCCAAGTGCATCTCCAAAGTCGCTCGATCACAGCTTCCAATTGCATCTCCAAACTCGCTCGATCACGGCCTCCAAGTGCATCTCCAAACTCGCTCGATCACGGCCTCCAAGTGTATCTCCAAACTCGCTCGAGTACGGCCTCCAAGTTCTCACGATCATGGCCTCCACGTGCATCTACAAACTCGCTCGATCGCGATCTCGGAGTGCATCTCTAAGTTCACTCGATCACGGCCTCCAAGTGTCTGTGCAAATACGATCGATTACCGCCTCCAAGTGCATGTCCAAACTCGCTCGATCACGGCCTCGGAGTGTATCTGAGTTTACTCGATCGTCATTTTCAGGCGCGCCTCGAATTGCTCTCGAGCACCGCCTGCAGCCAGTCCAGATTTACCGTGTGTAGATGGGTAGCTATATAGATACATAGATACATAGATGAGAATACAAACTGAATACATGAGTTTTAACAATCGTTGAACGATAAGTAGTAGCTATGATTTCCAGGCGCACCAGCAGCGTTCCCAAAGAAGATGTTGTTATTCCCAGACTGCTCTACTGTGATTCGAGGTGCTCCCAGACATGTCGCCGGCGCTCCCAGGTGTGTCGCCGGCGCTCCCAGGTGCTCCCAGGCTTGTCGTCGGCGCTCCCAGTTACTCTGAAGGCCGGCAGGAATGCCCTCCTAGTGTCTGATACTCTCCTGAAATTGACGCATCTAAGTTTACACTCCACATCCTCTCAGACACTCCTGGAGGCTTCCAGTGACTAAAATACATTTTGCTGATGTGGTCATCAGGGTGGAAGCAGCACGTATTGACAATGCTATTCTTCTCGACTATTTGACCTCCGAAATGGCGCTTGAGGAGCCAGAGATCGGAAGCACTGACCCAAACATCCCGATAGACAACAATCTCATGCATGATGAACTGCCTTTCGGAATCGCAGGGGGCAGCGGGAATTACGAAGCTGAAGGTGACGAAAGTGACGAGTGCGATGGCATCCCCTCCGACAGCCTGCAACAACCGCCCGCAACTGATCTCGAGAGGTTTGACCTGGGTACCAGTGATGTTGAATGGTATGAGGGCAAGGACGGCAACGATGCGGATTTGGATGCGGATGAGGAGGAAGAAGCATCGCAAGCCAATGATGGATCAACGTACAATGTGGAGTACTGAGCTGGGAACCAGTGATGTCGACGAGTATGAGTACAAAGATGGCGACGATGCGGATCCAGATGTGGAGGAAGAAGCATCGCAAGCGAATGATGGATCAATGCAGAATGTGGAGGACTGAGGGCGTAGTACTAAAGACTGTGAACATTGGACAATATATTTCAGACATGTAAAATACGTTAATGGCGAAGTAAATGCAATGGCAAGCGATGTATCCGAAGCGAAGACAATTGCAATAAGTGACAAAATCTCACAGCTAAACATAAATGTCAGTGCGGTATGTGGCTATAGGCCGAAGAAATGCATAAACATCGCCAGGTGTTGTGTACACGGCTACAGCATAACTGCAGCCCCTGTGCAGAGTGGAACACATGTGTCGTTCTGATTGTGCGTATACCAGGCGCATAGCAATGGAGGTAAGTATGCAACGCGACACGTCAGCTGGGCCACGGGAGGCGTGTAATTATCCGTCAGAGGGTACGAGGTTCCATCAGAGCTGTCAGCGCCGTCCGGAACACCCTCGTGTGTCAGACGGAAACTAGAGTTGTTGCTGATCAATGTGTAAGACTTAAAATCATTGAAACTCTGTTGATGCTCACATTAATCACATCAAAATAGCCATGGTACACTCAATATTTGTATTCAACGAATCATGTACACTGTTTTGACGTCCATAACGGCATTTGTATGTATTATCGTTTGCATCCAGGAGTTTTCTTACCTCTCAATTTCTGTTCTACTGTTATCTACACTATCTGAGTAAGAACTGACATGGGCATATCACATTCCTGCACTTTCTGTCGGCAATTGACGGCATGTAGATCATTTCACTAGGTTTTGGCCAATATAGATCGACTTCGTCACCAGTCCCAATCCTGCTCCTTTCTCCTCGACTTCCATCATGTACCACAAGCAATGTCCAAGATCTCAACCAAGTGCACCCGGTGTTTGCGGAGAGTTATTCAGTTGGATATATGGATGAATTGAGCATGACGGTTGTCGTTCAAATCGATTGGTCAGGCGTACTGACCGCTCGTTCTATGACATGTATGACATCATTCACTTAAATTATGTTAGCACATTTCGTCAGTAATATCGCTTGGGCATTGTCACTGAACAGTCGCTTGCGGAAAGAAACCAAACCTGATGGCCGTTTCACAGCCCAATTGTCACTCTAGAACTTTCACATGCTGTGTTTCACCCTTGCACATGCACTGATGAATTATTATGTCTCCCAATTTGGTGACTGAAATCAAGAAAAAGCGGACACATAGCAAGATTGGTAAACAGCTTGCTTTTCACTGCGCTCAGAGTTCACATATTACAGTTTGCACTTCAATTTTTCCGCAGACTCAGGAGCTGTTACCATCACTTCATCAGAATCTGATAACTATATGGAAATTAGCTGGAGGCCATGTGCAGGGGTAAAAGCTTGCTGGTTCACATGGCTTCGCTTTCAGCAACATTGACAAATCGGGCTCTGCACCATGTTCAACACAATGTATGCTTGATTTTGACTTCGGCTTCACAGAACCGAGCCTAATATGACTACTTCCTGGTCCAAAAGTCCCTTGCGGCGTTTGCGATATTCTGCAAACAAAGTCAAGATTCTCCGTAAGCTCTAAAATGTTGTCGTTGGAGGTGCCGGAGTGTCCTCATTTCTGTGTGGCTGAACGACGGCTGGAACACTCATTTAGGATGTACCGTACTTCTTATCTTATTAACGGTAGTAGTTGGCTACATCCTCCCATCACGGTTGAGTCAATTCCTTGAGCTTCAACTGCGTCTGCCAGAACCTCTCCAAGCGCTGCTGGACCGTTTGGGTGATTGTGCCCATTACTTAGCCGGGTTCGTCCACTTCGCTCAGCCTGCCCTGTTGAGTCTCTTCATCATCCACATCTTCCCATCGTCAGAATTTGCAGGATCACTCAGACTATCTCCGATAGGAACCAGCATCTCCTCAAACTTGTTTTTTGGGCTCTCTGGATGTCAATCCCACGATTCCAGCATATGTCATATCATACTGCTCTTGTTGAAACGCTGACTCTATGTCTTCAACTCGCTTTCTTGCCCCAGCAGTTTCTCGGTCAACAAAATCCTCAATCAATTACTCTTTTTATTCATTGCTTGAGAAGTGGGTTTCTCGTCATTTCTCCGTAGCAAGCTTCTTTTTGGATCTTAAGCTGTGCAATACACCACGGGCTCGGACAGTCTCTGCCTCTAAGCCGCTCTTGCCTTCTTTCATTTGATAACTTCGTTAGGTTAACAGCTTCTTCGATTTACTGTATATGCCAGCCCGAAGTTGCGAAAACTTCTTTTTCAGAGCATTATCCATTGTAGTCTATGTGGACTTTGTTATTGGGCAAGATGTTGGATGTTGCTAGTTATGGACAATATGGAGGCAAACTGTGTCTTTTATGTCAAGGTTAGTATGTTTACTTATCTTGAACAAAAGAAAATCGTTCTCTTGACTGTCAATAAATCAGTAATAGTGATGCTAACCGTACAACATGACATGATTGTTAGCGTCATCATCATGTAATATCCAGGGGATTATTTGACACGAACATCAGCAGACGTTCTTTGCTTCGAACTAGATCCTCATAATATCAAGCAATTCGCTGATTCCGGCGGTCATATACCGAAATTGATCCCTCTACACCAACAAACATCATCAGACTGAGTTATTGAAAATCGCAGGGTGGTGGGAACCCCCTGCAATTTGCGGCCATACTGAGTAGGATTCATCTTGAGCATAACGATTATGTTGGCTACTACGTATTCTATTCTGTCATGAATCTAACTATATTGTCCTTAGGGCTTCCCTCTTCCTCTCGTTATCATCTTCCTCACCTATCCCACACCAGCACATTATAGATACACAACCACCTCCGCCAGGTGAGAAAGGATCAAATCCTGACAGATTGGCAGGCACTACATCAAATATCAAACTTCTTGGCAAACAACATGAGCGCTGACACAAGTTTGTTCACCACAATGCTACCAATGCAGCCACCAAACATATAACCAAGGATGAAGATTGAAAAATCATCTGCTAGACAGGAAGCGGCAAAAACCAGAAGCAGTATGCAGGTAGATATGAGTATATCAATATCGAGGCAAACAGTGGACAATTAACTGTATAACCAACCGCGGGTGTCCGTAGAGAGCTACTTAACTAATTCATCATTCGCTGTAATGGGAAGTCTCAATGGTCGACAAAGGCATTTGTTTGCACATTGTGCGAATTTGAACATCAAGATGTTGTCAGCTGTGGGATTGTCGCAGATGAATTCCCTGATAAGCATCTCCATGACTGGACGAAGCAGGCTTTAATCACCTTAGAGGAGGCTATGAATGCATATATGGTGTAGGTAACAGCGAAATTTCATTGTTAAAAGCATCAACTAAGGTCTTGTAGGTTTTCAACATGTCTGGAACTATGGCTAAGGCTTGGAGTTTGGGTACAGCTGAAACATTGTGACATGCTCCTTGCGTTGAATATGGCCAAAATGGCCAAAGAAGGCATCACGCGGGCCGCAATAGAGGAAAAGAAATATCTCATTAAGAAACCAAGCGCCGATGTCCGAGCAGAGAAGATGCTGGGTGTTGAGTTTCCTGGGTACAAAAAGGTGTTGACTGTGATACAAAGAGACCCAGCAATGCGTTTTCAAAACCAAATGTCCGGCAGCTTTCCATGCCAAAATATCACTGCAAAGAATCCACAGACACGCTGGAGACGCAAAGAAACAGGTCCACCTCCACCCTCCTGACGCAGAGAGCGGATTCCAGAGATGACTCCACCTCCGCCAGGCATGGCACCAGTACCAACCAGTTTCACTTCCGGAGCTCAACCAGCTACAATTGTCAATTTGAGGGCTGTATACACGTATTTACATGTAGCGCTTCCCTGTGCGCAATTTGTTGAAGATGCTGAGGATAGCGAGCACGATACTGATTTTGATCCAGATATGCTGACTGCTGAAGGTTAGTACACTCTCTGTACTGTGATAATGATGCTAACATTGATTTAGAAGACAAGAGAAGCAGATTGAGCGATCCTGCAACTGATGATGAGTATCGTCCGAAAGACATGGGATTTTGGAGATTATATTTATATATATCGATCTATTATTAAAGAACAACATAGTGATCAAGAAGAGAGTACATGAAAACGGCACAAAGGCAGCCAAAACAATGTGAATGATGCACTGTCCCAAATTCAATGATTGCATACTGTGGTTACAGCCATGGCAAAATGAGCATTTACAGACCGGCAACGAGTTTCGGTCTTGCGTCCTGGGATATCACACCCCTGATATGTTGTAGTCAGTCATAAAAGAATTTTTCGCTCCATTTATACGCAACACAGATAGCAATACCCTGTCTGCCCCATGGTGAAAATGAGGGTCAACGAGGAGTCATCAATTTTTGGACATGCGTCCTGGGACATCACACCTCCAATAGGTTGTAGTCATTCATAAAGGAATTATTGGCTGACTTTATAGGCAAACCATATTCCAATACCCTCCCTGCCCCATCATGGAAATAAGCGTCAATGGAGTGTCACTGATTGTTGGTCATGTATCATGGGTAATATGGGGGGAGACAGGTTGCACATTGTCATAAACTGATTATTGGCTGCCTTTTAAAGCAAAAGTGAAACTGAAACGCTTCCTGCCCCAACTTCAAAATCAGTGTCAACCGAGTGTCAATAATTGTTGCCCTTCCAGCATGGTTAATCACAGTGCAATGTGGCAGTTATTGTCTATATACAACGTTTTGACTGTTATTATACACCAAAAGGCTCAAGAATACATAGTGGTAGCTGTGTAAATGAAATATATTGTTACTGTCCCGGAGGATGTGGCGATGATATCCCGTACTTATCTGCCTATACAGGTTGCCATATTCTTCTTTATGGATGATTGTGATCAAGCACGACTCATATTACCGAAGATACAGGACCGAATATTGTTGACGCTCTGTTGATGCTCATTTTCAGGATGTGGTTGGGGGGGTGTGTTCATTTGTTTGTCACATCAAGGTGGCTAATACATCGAAAATGAATTGTGACGTACCATTGTCAATATTTTACCATTAACAGTAGCATATCTGAATACGACCTGAAATGTGAAACCTGAAATGCAGAACCTGAGATTGGAACCGACGTGTGCAGCCAAACCAGGCAAATGTCGCAGGTTGTCGTGTACCGGTCTGGGTTGGGCCCGCCAAGAGTGAGTGGGTTCGGGATCTGGATGGGTTGGGAACCGAAATGACCAGTTTTTGCGGTTTAAATCCAAACTGTTGGCGGGTTACCCAGTCCTAGTGCTCACACTAATTGTAGTGTTGTATGAAACCACCTACAGTTGTGACAATCCTCTGGTGTGCGTACTGCGAATGTGTGAGTTTCGAAGAACACATATAAAGCCTATTCACATAGGTGCATGACATAAGTTATTTGAAAGTACATAAATAGAATTCTTAACAATATTATAATGTGTTCTTCGGTGGTAATGTCTGAATGTGGATTGCTGCTAGAGCTTGCTGCATCATTTCAGCAGGGACAATGTGAGCTGTAAATAATCAGATCCTAAGTTCAAGTTTCACATCAGATTTTCCCTCGTGATAACATTCTTGCTTGAAAGCTTATTGCCAGAAATTGCCTGATGGTTATTTTGTTTATGCATGAAGGGTTTTCAGACATTACGTCCCCTCTCGGGCCATCCTCATGATCATGATATTGATTGTAAACAGTGACAGCTCATAACCTCGTGTTCGACATCTTGGTTTTCATTGGTTCAGTACCTAGAACATCTGACGACCTTAGTCTTATCAGTGCTTATCGCAATATAACTTCATACCTCTTCACTCTTTATTGTTTTGCCTGTAACTTGGCCATTCAGCATTGTGTTGGACATTTAATCGGCGACTAACGGATATCCTGCTCGCATATATTGTGACATGTCAACCTTGTATTCAATCAGATCTTTGACATCACAATGCAAACGATCTTGACTCAATATGCTGGTTTGCTTCTGTCCACTTATCTTCAGCCAATGTCATTAATCCCTCACACACAGCATGGTTAGGTCTCAACCTTCCGTACACTGGAGCTTGCTGGAGAAGCTCACCCTACCTAGCTAGTAAACATATTGAACCCTCTTCCTTGCATATTGCAATATCATCTGTTGCACTCATAATACTGCGCAATCCCAACTTAACTGAGTGTTGTTCTGCAAAACATTGTTCAATAGGTGTGGCAAATGATTATGCGCGCTCCTGAAGGCTTTTCACTTCCCAGTCATGGCACCCTAAGTGCGTCATTAATATTTCAATCTGCTACTGCGGCCTTAATCGACACTATTTGGTTGACACCCAGCTCAAGAATAATCCCACTATGGATTACTTCAACCATGATTCTGTATTCGCAGGTAGGTGTTAGACATAAGAACATTTCCCTTGATTTGTCACATGTACCTGCTTCATTCAGTCATGTATCACTACTGCTGCTAAGTGACAAACCCTAATAGCTGGTTGGTGGGATTCAATAAAGCTAGGTGTGACACGGCCTTTTGCATGGAACAATTCTAGATATGTGTCTTCATAGGGAATCTATTTACACTGTAGAATTGAGGAGACCGGCAGCCCTGGTATGACAGGTATCATTTGTCATCAAGTTCTTCGCCATCCATCAAAAAATGGGACCAGCTCCATCGGCAATCACTTGCAGGCAAAAAATCAAATCGCAAGTTGAATGAATTAACACTGTCAGAAGTCACCAAATTGACTAGTACAACGGTCAATGAAAGACCTTTGGCCATTCTCAAGAGGCAATGAAGTCGAGGCATTCCAATTGTAACTTGGCGGAGTAATATGAATAGCATTATTTCGCTTTGAAGTATACTGACTGAATTGACACACAAAATGCTCTAATCTGGCAGCAAATAACTTCCAATCTCCTGAATATCATGAAGCCACCAGGAAGTGCTACCTAATGTAAGGATTTGTTTCCGCTCGGATTCCATCGAAAGCGATATCAAACCACGAGCCACCACAGTGATGGCCTTCCTTACAAAGTGAGTAGCTGTTACTGTATTGCAGCACTCTGAGTAATATTTGCCGGAGGGATTACAAACCCACAGTGGATGCAATAAGCAAGCCATTGCTTTCAACAAACAAAATTAGTTTAGCTGTAGTCGGATGGACATTGACGAAGAAATTAGCAATCAAGTAGGGCATTACCGACCATATCTATCGAAATTGGGTGTAGCGAGTTGCTAACCTGACATTCGATGAGTTGATAGCTGCTGATGTTCCTTTTTCGAAAAGTGATTAAGGATAAAAGGTCAAGGGTCCACATATCGGAACATGGCTAGCCGGACAGGTGAGAGAATTCTTAATCGTTTTGAGCTGACTGACATTCATGTACCCAGAATTGCTACCAATAACCCAGCATCAAATTGCTCGATGACTCACAAATTACAAGCTACCCTTGAATCCTCCGGAATCGAGTAGCCTGAATTGGCAAAACATATACAATGCATGCCGCACATCACTTAGCTTGCTTTCGGTTTATTTATGAGCAGTCTGGGTGTGAAAGGCAGCAGCAAGTCTTGGGAAGCCAATGAGCGTGATCATCAAATTGGAGAGAATGAGAGCACACATATTGGGAAGAGTCAAGGACTTCAAAAAGAGGGCAATGCTAGAATCAATCAGGTGTCGACCATGAGACCTGGTTTAGCAAAGCTCTTCAAGAAAGTACGACATTCAACATATATTGAAATTACTGGAAGTGAACTTTATATAGTATAGAATACTTGCTGTATTATTTATGCAAACACCTGGTCATCGAAACAAGTTCTCTGACTGTCAAAAAGCCAAAGCCTGGTTCGCAGTACTATCCATTGAGGATGTGAAGACAAGTTGGAACTCGAAAATGGAGTTGCTCATGGGCGTCTACTGATTGGGTGAATGCTCCTGCCAGTGGCTTATTAACCCACAATACAGATATCACCGGCCACTCTTCATGATACTAGATAAGTGGACTATTGTCAAGTATCTCATGGAGGTCTTACGCCCAGTCCGGTACTGGACCTTGTGCATGTCAAACCAGCATACCATTACGTTGCATCCTATCATCACAGTGTACAATGACATGTCTGTTCACATTGATGGCATGATGTGAGAGTTGGCCAAAAAGAGGACAGCATGGAAGGAAAACGTATTATTTGCAGTGAAGTGTGAACGGCAGATGCTGTCAAAATATTATCCTACAGTGACTCCAACATCTGGTCTGCATCTGGATTAGGCAAATATCAATGATCTTTTCCGGGGTCTGCGACTGGTTTGGATATGGGATAAGGGAATGAAAATTAATCCTGAGGTTGAGGCTTTATATACTATCCAATAGCAGGAGGCCTTTCTGAGGTATGTGGAAAACGAACAGGGCACTAATCATCGACGTTTGCTGGTCACCAAATCTGACTGTATACTGAACAAATACCTTGTCTCCTGCACAATGGCTTCAAGATCTGGGAAATGTTCTTATGAGCTATATGATTTATCCAGCAATGATGAAGAATACGTAATGCCTAATAATGTGGCCGGAAGGACACCCGGATGAAGCGATCCTGCTGTACGCTTAGTGAAAGCAGCCAGCCTCAATTTGAAATGATCTTCTGAATCACCGCAGAACTGGGGGCAGTTTAATCCAAATCTTAAAGATTACCACTCGGACCCAATGCAGATTAGTAGTACATTGTGGCTGCTGGATATCATTGACTGTTTGTTTTGTTTGTTCTATTCATACTGTATACACTCTAATCAGTGTATGACAGGACCCAATATCCCCTCTGCCTCCGGACATGGGGCTAGATGGAGGAGCTCCCCCCCCACCACCCTTCATCCCCGCTGACAAATGAAAAGACAAAATGATAGACCAGCCCACACCAGAACAGAAAGGAAAAAAACAGAAAAGAAGGTCTACGCCCACTGCGGCCCCTCCCCACCCCTGAGTCAGCCTCCGCACCTGCTCCATACGGTCCATCAACTTGGCGGGCACTTCCCGACTTCAGTCGCCACCAGGAAGTCCATCACCGCTTGGTCACACTCTTCCACAGAAATCTGCTAAGAGATCTGCACATGTCTGCATCTGCCCGCTTTGCAGCCGGTCGCTTTTCCTACCTCCTTTCATAGTGCCAGTTCCTGGTCTCTCCACCTGCTGCAGTGGCGGAAGAGGTGTTCCCGCGTCTGGGCAGTCCTGGCTCCAGCGGCGCACCATGAGTATTAGTCATCCACTCGGTGGCTGAACCGTTTTAGGTAGACTCCAGTGGGTGCATGCCCGCACTTTAGTGTGTAGAACCTTGTAGCCAGCAACTTCATGCTTATCATCGGAACGGGTCTCTTGGTCCCTGTCTTGCCCTTGAGTCTGTAGCGGAAGTGCTTGCTGTACTTGTGGGCCTCCCACATTGCCTTAGCTGCTGACGTCCTGTCGGAGGTTCGTCTTGCGCTATTTGAGGCCGAGGTGTAAGGCCGCTCTATCACCGTGTCTCGGCAAGTGTCTCGGGCCAGGATAGCCTGACGGTCCGCCTCTTCGTTGCCAGGGATGCCGGTTTGTCCCGGAAACCAGTGAATCTCGGTTGCGATGCCACGGGAGAGGAGTGCACGTGCGCTCCAATTGATCCGCCTCGCTAATCGCTGCCCCGGGCATATATGATTGACTGTTTGTGGCAGCAAGAGGAAATGCACTGAATGTACACTGATCTCTCAAACGTGGTACATGCTATATTCTCTTCCATCCCTCAAGGTGTCGGAGTGGAGACCTGGTTCTCCATTTGGCGAGACGGGATTAGGTGGACACTGTTGAACACCAGAGGCGAGACTCTTCGAGACAAGCTTGTTGTAATGTAGTTCGCATGAGGTAATAACTAATTACTGGCTGGCCATGAACCAGTATTGGATACAACCGGTGCTGATAATGGCATGGATATGAACAAAGAGGCGGTGCAAATGAACTTGCGCCAATAGCCCAATGTCCACACTGTTTTGCAGATCTGGCAGGGGAGCGAAAACCTACGACCGACACAGTGGGAATCTTGCACGCAAATGAAGAAAATGACAGCCATATGATGAAGTTCTGATACTAAAGACATAGTCAAAACATATTGGTCACTCTGTCAATGTGGTGGTGTAGCTGCATTCCAATTGTTCGACAAATCTGCTCTGCCACCAGAGTTGTCTGCAACAGAACACCCTGGAGTACAAACTCAAATATTGAATGTCCGCAGAATGAAATAAATCGACAGCCATGCTGCCTACAGTGCTGAGGAGTGTTCACCCAGAAGCATTTCAGACACCAAAAATTCCATTACCTGGAATGGAAACTTGGGTAATCCTAGTGACAGTGAAGAAGACTGGGAGGCAAACAATTCAGCCAATATGGATCTGGACAATGGCAGTGAGGATTCAGCAACTCCCGAGGAGAAGAATTTGAGTACAACACCGGATGTTCTCAGATTAATTCGACTAATATGATGGTTATGAATGTAGGTTGAGAATGCTTTGATGATGGTCAATGTAATGGAAACAAGGAGAAATAAGGTGATCAACAGCAAGTAGGACAGCATGCGTCAATGTATAATCACCAAGTTCATTATGTAGTGTGACCAATAATTTCATTTAGAAACATATAATGGGTGAACGTTGAGCAGTTGTTTGAGAAAATTCGTTACTGAATACAGGTAGAGTGGGCAATAAACAGTATTTGGCAAGAAGTATAAATTGTAACTGGATGAAAGCAACCCGTGCTTCAATATTACTGAGCTTGGCTTTGCCATCCCGCTATGTCACACTCAAGCTGAAAGGCAACCACTAAGTTCAAACAATCACCAATCCAATTATTAATGGCAGCAGATCTTGACTGGCCAGTGCATCAACATGCATGTTAACAGACAGTCAATGATTCTTAGTCTTGTAAGTCAGGTAATTGAGTAGTGGCGTAATCCGGGTTATCCATCACCGACATACTGGCAGCGTTCCTTGGCAACTGAGGAAACCACACGGCAACTGCACCATTCTGAAAATCAGTGTCAACAGACCATCGACAATTTTTCGCTGGGCATCATGGCTAACCTAAGTGGCAATTATTTCCAACAATTCATCAACCAGGTATTGGCTCCCTTCAGTGGGAAAAATAATAGCATCATCCTCCATGTTCCATCCTGAAAATGAGTGTCAACAGAGCATCAATGATTTTTAGGCTTGTGAGTACAGTAATTTCAATGGTAGCTGATCACGGCTATCCATAACCGACATAGTGGCAGCCTCGCTTTGGGAAACAATTCACAACTCGTGTACTGCCCCATTCCGGCAATCAGCATCAATGGAGGGTCAACAATATTTTGTCTTGCATCATAAGTAGTCTAACTAGCCATTGGTTTGTAAATATTCATTAATCGGATATTGACCACCTCTAGAAACAAAAACAACTGCAGCATGCATCCTGCCGCATTCAGAACATGTGCATCAATGAAGAGTCACTGATTGATGTTCTTGTATCTTGGCTAATCTCTGTATGGCTATGTGGAAATTATTCCCAGCCGAGGTCGTTGCAGCCTTTTCATTTGAAACAGTGCAGGATTCATATGTTACCACAACATGAAACTGAGCGTCAATGGAGGGTCAACAATAATTGCTCTTGCTTATTGGGAAATCAAGGCTTCACGAGGATAAATGAGCTCATATCAGAACTATTGTCTGCCTTGATTGCCAAACACACAACGTATCACAGGAAGGACACAGATTCCAAACCAATCAAAGTCGCAGATTGCAAAGCTTGCAAACAGAGATCATTGGCTGTCAAAAAGCTAGTTTTAATACTGTACAATTATCTAATTTCAAAAAGGAGTACATTAAATATCTCTACTGATGGACCCGGCACACGACAAGCTGAGAATCAATCCAATTCACACCTGGTGGGAGATCTCTATCAAATCGTGCCCAACTTGACCATTTGGGTGTATTGAAAACCCGGACCGCCAAATTGTCAAAGTTCTGGATTTGACCTTGATCAGGACCCGATGTGACGGTCCAGATCATTTACTAACATTTGTCCCAAACTCTGAGTCCAATCCATACTGCATCTTCATTTCGGCTACACCTTGTCGACCTGAGTCACAGCAAGGAAGTCCATCACTGTGTGGTTGCACTCGTCAATCCCAAATTGGTCTGAGATCTGAACTTCCCATGATCTGGCCACTTTCCACCCCGTTGCCTTTCACATTGCCATGCATTGTTCTCTCTGTATGTGTCTCTACCGGCTGCTGTGGCGGAGGAGATGATTGCACCTCTGTGGCATTGTCCCTTTACATTACCAGTATTCGTCTTCATCTTGTTGGCCGAACCATTCAAGGTTGGCTCAAGTGGGTGCATGCCAGGGCTTGAGTAGGTACAACCTGGCAGCCAGCAACTATACGCATATCATCGGGATACGTCGTTTAGTTTCCTCCTTTGCCTTGAGTCAGTAGCAGAAGTTCTTGCTGCACCTGTCGGCCTCCCACTCCACCTTAGCTGCAGATATTCCCTTGTGGATTCGGCTAGCAGATTTGTAGGCACAGGAGTATGGTGGCTCAATCACTGTCCTTCTGCCTGCATCTTGGGCCAAGTTCCCAAGATGGTGTACTTTTCCATATCGCGAAATGCCGGAATGTCCCTAAACCCATTAGATCTCGGTTGCTAGACCTGGGGCAGGACGACTGCAAACCCAAATGATGATCTGCCTGGCCAGTCACTGCCTCGGACCTGACCCCAGGTGTGCCAGTCACCAAATTGCGACCATTTAGTTGCTGAACCCTGGCATCGACAGCACACCCTGCCGCTATCCTTTGTCTCTCTTCTTGATCAACAGTTCAAGTGCGAGTCCGATCACCCCCAGTGCAGCTTCGAAGTATTCCATTCATCTTTTGCCTAGCAAGCTGCGGGGTGACCAACATTCATTACTGTGTTTACACACTGCTGCTGCACCGACTCAGCCATAGTCTGAGGGCGTTTCATCATTCCACCCTGTCTAGACCGCTCTTCTGATTCTGAGTTCTTTCTCTCATGCGGAGTGGTGCGCGGTGCATTTGGCTGCAGTGCTGCCGTCCAGTAAGGTGGTGCTGACCAATGATTCTTCGCCCGAGGCCAGGTATTTCAGGCTTTTGGCTGTCCGGCCATGCTTATGTTCTGGCCTGACTACTCTATACATTACCGCACCAGTAGAGTCGTTTTTCTGTAGCTACTTTTGCTGGCTACTAGATGTGTTTACTCGCCTCCCTACCAATTGCTGTTATCTGGAGTCTAACAATTTCAGCGGCGTTGGAAGCCCTCACTCTCTCAGTAGTGCCGCCTGAAGGGTCCTGGGCAGTGGACTGAGAATGGATCTGGCGTGTCAATTGAGGAGGTGTTGAAGGTTGTATCACATGCCTACTTCCCTGGGATCCCTCCAGACCTCGCCTCCATATAGATTGACCACTTGAACTCATGGCATATGGCCTGCTCTTACACTCACAACGACAACGCGATATGTCGTGGTAAGTGTTCGGAGTGCCAATACAGCAGGCATGGCTGTCCTCATGCATCGGTAGGGGTGCTCCTGGAACGTCAGATCAGAGTCCATCAAGACACTGCGCCAACATGTTGCGTCTGTGTTGAATCATATGCACCCATTTCCGAGGGTTATCTTTGCTGACATTGTGGGCCAGAGTTGTTTCGTGTAGCATTGTCTTGGGTGAATTGTGCCGCTAGCATCTTTGCACTGTCGAACTGTAGTCCTCATCTACTTGCCAACATGATGTTCTGTGCTCCGTGTCTCTCTGGAACCAAGACGACATGGTTAATGTCACTTACTTTCGCTACACAACCAACGTTGTCTACACAGCATTGCCTCACGGCTTCTGATACTTACTCTTCCATCAAATTCATTAGCCCTGAGGTGTAGATGGCACAGAGGATCAGTGACAGAGGTGATCATATTAGGACCCCTAGCACCACTGAAAATCTCTCCATGGTGTTGCCCTCGATTATCATCCCCAACCATTCTGTCCGACTGAGATGTCTCCGCAAATCATTTGAAGTCGCCATCCATTTCCCTCAGCTTCATCCAGTTGACTAGTCTTGATTTGCCACACTTGTGAACCCTGCCCTAATGTCCACGAATAGCATGCCTGTTATTTGGCCTTTAGTCTAAGCTGCATGAGCTCTGTCGACCATGGTGGCCACTGCAACAATGGCTGAACATCCTTTCTTGTTTCTGAATTGTCCCTCGCTCAGATACAATCATCGTATAGCCTCTTCTCACAGCTGCTCCGCACCTACTTTCTCACCCACTTTTCACCTGCACCTACAAAACTATATGGAGGGGTAGGCCGTCAGCTCTGTTTAGTCACTTTTGCAAGGCTTGTGAATCACCACGCCGCTAGCCCGCTTCCATACCACTTGGTGTCTTCACATGCAAATTGCTGCCCTCGTCAGTCTCAGAATCCTCTCATGTTCCCACTTCCAGAGTAGCAGTAGGGGGCGAAAGTCAGCTTGTCTGGTTCCGTTGCATTCGGGACTGACTCGGGGTATATGCTTTACATGACTGCTTGCTCAGGGACGGGTGTATGTGCGCTTCCTGATGGGGGTAGTACATCTTACTGGTCTCCGTCATTCAGGGGAAATGATCGACCACTCAGCATCACCGCCTTCTCCAATGATGTGTTTGTTTACATGCCTTCTCTGTCTGTTAAGGAGTCCACCTTAATGCCCACCGGAGGGTTTGAGTATCGCACCACTCTATATACCTCGGCTCCCCACAGGGTTGCAATTCATCACTACACATTGTAGTTTTAGACTACCGGATACACTTCTGGAGCTGTGCCACTGCCCAGGTAGCCTACTCCGAGTTCCATCTTCTCCATTTCTCTCCCCAAACCTTCCTTCTTCTGACTTTGATGTCGGCATTCCACCAACTCATGAATCTGGCACAAATATTGATTTTCTTTTCCATGTCGTCGCGAACATTGCTTATTGCTCTCTGACACCATGCTGCCTGCTACTCCACCGAGTTCTCTGTCCACGCTGCATCTAGTTCAGCTCGCTCTTTCAGAAATTCCAACCACAGCTTCTCAGGGACTTCCCTGTCCATCTCTGTCATTCTGAGTACAGTGCAACGTACCGCCCTATAATGATCCGCCTCCTCCTGCCTGTGTACTCCCTCCTCCTCCTATTCTATCACATCATTGTCAGACTTGGTGGAGTGGTTATCAACCAGTATGGTCCACATTACTATTGCATGTGTTACCAACGTCAGATCGATGACCTACTCACCTTCCTGGTGCTCTCTTGTCCAATTGTGGGTTGGCCTGCTGTCGTTTCCAAACTCCAGTCCTTTTTTGTCAATCACCTGTGCCCAGCATGCAGCATTCCGCCCCACTAGGCGTCTTGGGTCCCTTCATGTTCTGTGGGTGTTGGAATCTCCTACTAGTACAGTCCCGCCGAACCTATGGACTATGTGCCTGTAAAACTTTGTGGCTGTCACTCTCGATCTCCTGACTGCGAATATTTTTGATCATAAACATTGACCATGCGAATTACCTTTTCACCTCTTCTGTGGACTGCTGTAGCAATCACTTCGTCATTGGCACCTCTGCTCAAATCTGTCCACTCATCAACTACGAGGACACTCCCCGTCCCTATCCCAGTCCAACTAGTACCGTTTGTCTTATTTCCTATTCCGAATGGGTGATGTCAATATCTCCGCTTTCACTTAGTGGCTCTTTCAACAACACTATGTCTGCCCGGCGTTCAACTCCCTTCTCCACAGTCACAATGGTCAATTAGTATACCCATGCCCAGATGTGCTAGATCACTCAAATTCTCTGTATCCAGGGCTCATGTTACAGTCTCAGTTTCGGTATCAATCACAGTCCTGCACACAGTCTAAGACTGGGCCATCATCATGTCTCTTGCTTCCCCCGCAGCGTTCTGTTCCATGTCCACATCCGCCATCTCCTCTTGATCACCCCTCCCGTCAGCCACCCCATTGAGGCTAGAGCCACAAACCACGCTGTTTCCACCTGCTGCTGTTGCTATGTCACAAGCTGCACTTGTGGATGCTCGTCCTGAAAGCCATATTGTTCTGGTCTGCTGTGCGGCTTCGGTGATGTCAGTATTCCTCACACACCTCCAGCTCACCGTGATATGAGTACCTTTGCAATTTGGGCGCTTATCCAGCGTGTGGCCGTACAGTCATCCCTGCTTCGCAGTGCATCCAACCACATTGCCGTTGGGATCGCTTGCCGGTGATGGCCTGAGCAATAGCCTCATTTCGCCTTGCTACCGCACTTGTTCTCGATGTGGCCCCACCAATAGTAGGACTCACACATGCTGTCAGGTCCTGCGTTCGTGTACAATTCAACTGTGTACCACACCCTCTCCGCAATGATGGCTGTCATCAGGCAGCTCTGTACTGGCTTGCTCCCCTTCACAATGAAAACTTCTAATGACACCGTAATGTCTCACTTCTGCCATTTCTCCCTGATGGTGCAGGTGTTCAACAACCACCTGACATCGGTGGTGATCCCTCTACACTCACTGCCCATGTCAAATTCTTCTTGCATCTTCTGCAGACTTTCCGTACCTTCCCCCATGTATCATATGAGAGGGACTGCATGGATCATTAGCGTATCTTAGAACTTGTTCTGTTTGACATCCATAACTCAGTTCTCAACCGTCCACACTACCGTGACTATGATGTTGCGCAACAGCACAGCCATCTCTGCTGTTGCATTCAGATGTGTGAGTGCTGTTATCACATCTGTCACAGTCCCTTGTGAGATCCTGATGCAAAAGTTGACCGGTGTCTTCTGGTGGAAGTGATCTTTGTTGATTACTGAAGTGATTTGCTTGTCCATTTGATTGTACGGCAGTACACTCTCGCATCTCGATAATATCAGCCCAATCACAGCTTTGCTCAATCAACACAACAGCATGGGGACATGGCCTGGACTTAAGCCAACAGGTGCCCTGTGATTCATTTCGCGGAGTGGGACAGTCCCACACAGACTAGCTCATGTGGGGGCTGACGGTAGTTTGGGCGCAGGAAGTGGTTTAGGTTGCATTTTGAGCTGCAGTTTGGGCTTTGGTTGAAGCTGCACCTGCTGGCACATGTCAGTTCCATCTTCTTGAGTTGTATCTGCATGGTGCGAGGCCTCTAGGCCCCCACCATCAGTCCTTGCAGTAATTTCTCTTTCATTGTTGTTCCCCTCCTAGCCTGATGCTACCTCTGTCTTGACTTTTGCGATCATTTCGGTGATGGCTGCCCACCACACAATGTTATCCTCATTGCTTTCGTAACAGTTCTGCTGACTATTTTCCATCAACCTCATGATTCCCAACTAGTGTGACTCATGAAGAGCTGCCCGGGCTTCAACAAGATATGCAAGATGTCCAACTGATCCAAGCAGCTTCGTTAGCTCCTGTTCCAAATGTTGTATTGTCCTCTCCATGCGGCTCCTCTGGTTGTTGGGGACTGCTGGGACCTCACTCCCACTTCTCCATATTCTGTTGTTGTTTCTCTCCATCAGCTCAAATGTTGTTGGGTGAGTAGCTGTAACGGCGACACGTGACCCAGGGCCGGGTAACGGCCATTCTATATATGCGGCTCGCCACGAGCCTTAGATCTCTAGCGATAATCTTACCTATACATCTACATCGACTCTCACTCGCATCCACGTTTGCAACCGTATCCCTAATTACCATACGTATGCCTATGAGGCCGAACACTGGCGTACGTGCCCTTACACTATTATCGCTTTTCAGTAAACGGATACGTTTCGCTCACGGGATTTCGCGAGTTAACTCCTTTACCGACGCGCCACATCACAATGTCAACAATTGAGACTACTGCCTTCCAAACGAGATATCGAAGCCTGACTACTGCGAGCACGGATCATGATCGGTACAATATTCAACTGAGCCCCCTTATGGCAGCGGAGAAGAGTTCAGAGACCAATTGGCGCACGAGGCGCGTCACTGGCAATGACGACAATTATCACGAGTACAGGACACCACTATTCAATCCTGCCTACGAGAGAAATCGAATACGATAGACATCCTTGAGTTCGAACACCATTTCTACGAGTCAATTGAGCGCGATCATCAATCGAACAACCTACAATGGACGGTGTGACCTTGCCCCTGAATGCGGCCAATTCGAGTACCAAAGGCGAAGACAACAGACGAATTACGAGTCAGCACAGTTACGACTTCATGCCTTCTAATTGAGCGAATACCACCGACTTCAATTGGCGTGTACACCGACAGCCCTAGGAACCTCGAAGAAGCCCACTTGCGCAGGCATTCGACGGCCAATTATACCTACGGATATGCTGCTCGAGCGAAGCACGCCTACGGAGATAGACAATACTATACACGAAACCCACCTACAGAGGAGGATCAGTCTACAAATTAAGCTCTCTTACCGCCGGGAACGTCTGCACGAGCGAAGTGCACTTACAGAGATTAATCCCCGATGGAAGCACTCCCTCGCCTGGAACGAAATAACCGCGGAAGATCATTGAACGGCGGAAGTGCACTTACGGTCGAGACCTATACAATTCTGCCGACCTCCTACGATGACTATGATGACTTCTCAGAGTACAATTGTTATGGACAATCGAAGTCCACCTACGCCACTGTATTTCACACAGTTCATGAACTCTATGTTCGAGACGTACACGGAGAGAGGCAACGCATTCGATCTCTTATCGATTGCGGCGCTACCAGCCTCTCAATGGCACCCAGACTGCTTCGGCGACTTGGACTGCCATCAGAACCGGCATACATCGCCACTTTCGGTCTTGATAACCGGGTATGATGTCGGCGTAAGATAGTCGGAAAACGACAATCTTGTGTTTGTTTCTTTGTTTTAGTTTTAATCATACTGTATTCACTCTAATTAGAGTATGACAGGCTACGAGCCTCTTCATTGCGCCCAGACTGCTTCGGCGACTTGGACTGCCATCAGAACCGACAAACATCACCACTGTAGGCCTTGATGGCCGGGTATGATGTCGGCGTAAGATAGTCGAATAATGACAATCTCGTGTCTGTATATTGAACATTAGGCGCCGGTTGACGAACCGGATGTCCTCGTTGTGCCTATGATGGCTTATGATCTCGTACTTGGTTCCAATCTAGGAATCCTGAAATTGACTGGTCTAGAGGCCAGTTGATTGAATTGCGGACGCCGGTTGGGAATCCCGGAAATGAGCAAACGATCACTTCGCTACCCCAGGGAGATGGAAGTGCGGAAGACGGTGCTTGTGAACCACCCCCAGCTGTATATATTCAGTTCTTGGGGCCACCGCATTCAACGACCTACCTGCTAGAGAGGTCGTTGCAGCCCTCGCCATACGAATTGACGAGGGCACCGGTCTGCTGGGAGCATCAACAATGTCGGAAGGCGTCACCTCGGGAAAACCAGGTGGGACGAGCCCCGGTCGATGCTGAATGGGCGAGCAGGGAGCAGCGGCGGTAGTTGCGGCAGAAGGGGGTCCGCAGGGGTACCCTGAATGACTGCTACCGGCTCGCCGAGACACGAAGGGAGTACTTGGACGACGGGGCTTGCCCCTATTGTGGCGAACCGTTCCGATCCAAGCTCCTAGATTTTCCCTTCCACCGCATCCATCCTTTCTTTCATCCAATTGGCTAACACGGATGGAGCAGATTTAGATCCGTACGAATCCGTGCAGGTCTGCAGTTCGGAGATCATCCCCACAGACGAATGACAATTCACCAACGATGGAGTGCGTATCCCGTCTCAATATCGAGACTTTGTGGAGGTCTTCAGCAAGACCAAGGCAGAAACACTCCCGCCTCACCGACTTCCAACGGCTTCATCCAGCGGTCCTCATAACCGGCAGAAGCGCCGTATACTTATAAACTACAATTGGAAGCCCGGGCAAGAGATAATGTCCCAGATACGAGAGATGACGGTCCTGCGGAAGGCTACTTTATCGAGGAAAGAGCTATTGTTGAGACTATGGGAATTGGACTTATGAGCGCCGAGATGCATTAATGCTTGGAGACGGATGACAATCAGTCTTTTTGACTATTGCGATATACACAAGGTTATGTGGAATCCCACCCTTTCCAAGATCTTAACTTTCGATGATAAGCAGCAAGACTAGCAATTGAAAGCCGATATGCAGATATATGTACCGGCGGCCTTGCCGTACCGAGTACATTCCCGACTACTATTCAAAGACTAAATCAAGCAGCCGTATGGCAGAGATTACAATGCCGAATACAATGCCGAATACAATGCCGAATTTGTTACGAAGTCATATTACCGAGAATACAATCCCGAATGAGATCCCGACTCAGACTCGGCGATCCCGGACTACACAACAACGATGGCAATTGACAACTGCAAATCGACTTCGGAATCAACATCGAATCAAGTCCTTCCAATCGATATTCCCTATCAAGCCGTATGAGTATAGTCGTCAGCGGAGCAACGATTTTCAAGAGGGGGATGACCATACCGGAATCGCAACCCCTACCGCAAACACTTACTGTACCGGAAGTGCAAGAACGAAGCACCGTGAGATTCATTCATCAATTGAGAAGGCTAGCAGCGGCAAGTGCACCTAGGGATGAATCGACTAGTGTACTCAGAGATCGACGATAAAAAACGACGATAAGTGCACCGAGTCAAGTGATGGCACGCACACCTACAGATGAATCAACAAGCACACCCGGAGGAGAGCCAGCGAGCGCGCCCCGCAATCTGAGACGATAAACTCACCTAGCATACGACGGATGTTCAGTATACATGCAAATGCACCGAGGAAAAGATGATAAGCCAAACTCGCCTGATCCATGCCAAACGAGTGCAAATATTGCTACCGAAACCATGCCGAACGAGTGCAAATACCGATACCGAAATAGTTCCGAACGAGATTCCGAACGACTGCAATATGGCTACCGAAGCAGTTCTGAACAAGATACCGAACGACTGCAATATGGCTACCGAAGCAGTTCCGAAGCAGTTCCGAATGAGATACCGATGGACTGCGATATGGCTACCGAATTGGTCCCAAACGAGATTGAATATGACCACCGAACGTACTGAATAGCCTACCGAATGGCATCACGAGAGACAGCCACGATAACTACCAAGAGATGATCACCGAGATCTCACAGCGACGGATATCACTGCTGAACGACTTCACATGGAGGTCGAGAGGATTACCGAGAGCCCTACCGTACCAAGCCACTGACCAAGACGCTTACCGAATGGCGTACCGAAGGATTAAGAAACTATCGCCGAACGGCATACCGAACTGAATGCCAATCCTCCTTACCAAAGCTATCATCCAAATGACTTTCACAGAGAAGCGGTCCACCGAGACCCTACTGAATGCCGAGTCAAGAGATGGCGAGATCTGCAAATGCAATGCACAAAGTGGCTTCCCCAGAGCAGAAGCGTTCTTGTCACATGGTGAGTATGACCTACCGAGATGTTAACGTGTTAGAGTTGGATCAATGATATGATATGCCACCCACGCCCGATACAATTGGCGTCAATTCTGCCACCCCCGAGTGGTCACCGCGAGTGCTATATGCGAATCACAGTTACGATGCCAGGAGCGGAAGCTCACATCATTGTCCGAAGTCAAGACGAGATCCATGTGATGATCGACTTTCCTCATATTACCCTGGCCAATTCCGACGATCGTCTCTGCCGAGACTCAACTTTACGAAGCGAAAGCCGAACCAAATTACGTGTCGAATCACAGAGGTTACAATTACAATCCCGAATCACCATTGAATCCCAATTCCAAATCGGTGATCGAACTTACACTGCTACCGAGCCGCGATGGCAATCGACAATCAATATGATGGAGAAGTCGTCGACGGAGCAACGATTTTCAAAAGAGGCAGATAGCCGTGTCAGACCAGTCAAGTCCTACCGACAAGTTGTTGTTTATTCATACGTCCTACCGACAAGTCAAAAGTCCACGTGGAGGCAGTCTACCGAGACACGCACAGAGAAGTCGACGTAGAAGTCTACCGAGAAGTCGATCAAGATTCAACTGAAGCCACCTGTGGAGAGCTCACCCATGAAGTCGCCTATCGAGAGCGTACCCATGAAGTCGACCGGATGGTCACCGAAGCGGACTTCGAACGATGATTACCGAATGAAGACGAATCTACGAGTCAATGCCGAGTACTCATGACTACCGGCTGCAAGATATACTCTACAGAGCATGCGGAAGCACTGCACAGAGCTCAGATAGCGCTAGCGCGCTTGAACTTGGTAAGTATAACCATTTTAGGAAAGCTTACGTGTTAGATGTCGACGAAGGAGATGTGACTTCACACGATGCAATTAACGTATACGATCGATGATCACCGAAGGCTACGAACGATGCCGGCAGCGGAAGCTCCCATCAATCCCGAGTCACAAGCGGAAGCTCTCTATCACCCTGATGATTCTAATAACGACCTACGCCGAGATATATGAGCTACGGGTATGGATGGTCGGCGGAATATGGGTTCGGAAGTCGAGATATGGAGACGGGATCACTTTGGATGTTTCTTGTTTCTTCTCTTCTCTTCTTCTCTTCTTATTGGATTTCGGCCCAGTACAAATGGCGTCGGCACGGGTTTTTACCACCTTCGGAGTCAGTCAAGTGGAGGTGGATTTTCCCCGTGCGCCGGATCCACCGAAAGGCTACCGTACGGTGCCAATCGGTAGCGGGACTTTTGATTTCGTACGAGTACGTACGCGGCATGATTGAATAATCCTTTCTTCCCTTTCCTTTCCTTCTCTATTGTACAGTTTATGCAGCCCAGGAGGTCTGCGTCTAAAGAGGGGGATAATGTAACGGCGACACGTGACCCAGGGCCGGGTAACGGCCATTCTATATAGTCGGCTCGCCACGAGCCTTAGATCTCTAGCGATAATCTTACCTATACATCTACATCTACTCTCACTCGCATCCACGTTTGCAACCATATCCCTAATTACCATACGTATGCCTATGAGGCCGAACACTGGCGTACGTGCCCTTACAGTAGCCTTCACAGCATTGCATGTTGCCACCATCGCCATCTTCATCGCCACAGTCATAGACGCATCGCTCATCCCAACTCACGCTTCACCCACGTCGATGACAGTCCTCTCGCTCACTATGAATTCGCTCATCACAGCTGTGAGGAAAGTCTCTTAGACCTTGTCGTCTCTGGCTCCTTGGCTGACGCGTCGCATCCATCGTGTTTTCAGCCAAGCCGTTACGCCACTCCACTCAGGTTGGTGGATTCAGGTGCGCGCCCTCCTCCGGCGGTCCAGAAAGTGCTGGGAAGCTTGTTTCTGGGTGAATTCGACGTTAGGAATCGACTGCCGCTGTCCGTTTTTTGATTGCTATCGTTCTTGTTGACTTAATGCACCGTTTTCTTTTTGCGATGACTTTTGTCGCGTTCTGTGCTGAGTGCTCTGGCTGATGGTACGGGGGTTCCTCAGCAACCGTACTGAGGTCGAGATTGTATTGCATTCATTCTCCTCTTCAAATTGCTCTCCCAACCGCTGCTGGCCTTCCATGCCTTTTCCCAATAACTGTACAAGTGATACTGCATTTATCGTTAGCGTCTCCCAATACTAATTCTCTTCGACGTCAACAACTACTTTGTCGACATTGCTTACTACCGTGATGCTGTTGTCGCAATGTTGTACAGTCCTCGCCGCTGTCGCATTCTGGTGCGTGATTGCCATGATTGCGCCCTTGGCATTCCTCCTTGCATTTATAATCCTAATGTGGGCTGGAGCCTGCTGCTGGAAATGCTCTCTCTGTATCGATGATGCAACTTCTTGGTCCATCTAATGGTGAGTTGCACGCTCTCGTCTGCCCTCAGGAACAGGGGTCTGTCTGCCAAACTCCAGCCTGTTGTCGGGGCTGGGGCTGTGCTGGCCAGATTGTTTTGGTTTCGCGGTTGGACTCTCTGCTATCGTCAAGACGGTGTCAACACTGGTGTAGTCACTGATGTCATCACCGCTGTCGGAGTCAATGTTGTTCTCGGCGTCGGTGTCGGTGTCATTGCTGGGTTTGGCTTTGGTTTTGGCTTTGATTTCAACTGCCTTCCAGGGTGCAGTTGTTGGCGCTCCTTGGGCTTATTGGGTCAACCTGGCTGCATCAGGTCTGCGTGTATCGCGGCCAGCACTCTGACACACTTGGTGTCCGCTTTCTGTTCCTCTCTCTGGCCACATTCTATCGCAGTCACCACTCTATTGACCCTGTTCGTAATGCCCTTGCCTCACAGTCAGTCATCCTGGTGGTACGTGTCCCACTTCTCCTCATTTTCCTCCAACCATTTGTTTATCCCTTCCCACGGCGCTTCCTGCAGCGCAGTCTGCGTCTCCAGCATGTTTGCTATCTTGGCATTGCTGCGGTGTAGCTGTGCCAGTTCGCAGGCTTGCTGCTGTGCCGTTCGGTCCATACGGCTCCCCCAGCCCCCGGGACCCACAGCGGGTACAAGAGCCTCCCTCATCCTCCTCCAATTGCCATGGTCGTTAATCACCATCTGATGCAATGTAGCCTTGCTAGCAGCATCCGCAGTGAAGGTGGTCACCGCCGTCCTGATTTAAAACGTCATATTCATCGCCATAACCATGGGGGCATCGTTCGTCTCGTCTCCGACTTCTCCTGTGTCCATGTACTTCTTGCGCGCTCTGACTTCAGTCGTCTGGTTGGTCGTCGCGATAAGTGCTGCTTCCGCCACGCCTTTCCGGGAATCAACGCACTCGCTTGGTTTCTTGTGCGCGCTTTTTTTGCTGACGTGCGCTCCCACCACCGGCGGGGCAGAGATGTTAGGAGGTCAATTCGATGTTAGAAATCAATTGCCAATGTCTGCATGTTTATTGTTGTCGTAGTTGTTGACTTATTTCACCTTTTTTGGTTTTCGAAGACTCATGTTACTTGTTATGTTTGTAATTGTTGTAGATAGTTGTTACGAGGGGAATTTAGACTATACTTCCACATCAAGATCGTAACCAGCCTAATGCAAAATCAAGACACATTTATTTTGATCGACCAATCCCCACAGCGCTCCTGAATGCTTAATTGTTAGACCTGTAAGATAATTAAAGCCTTTCGGTGCTCGGTATTACATCTGTACTTTGTGGCTGCGTCGCTTGAGACTGCTAATCATAGCTGCGGTGCCAGTGTTCCTAAGCGGCCCGGCCTCCATTCTAAAAGCTTGCGTTAGCGGCGGCCCGGCCTGTGTCAAAAGCCGCCCGGCCTGCACGTCATTTGAAAAGCCTGCATCGGCCTGCATAAGCCTTGGTCTGGTTGATGGATGGAATACGGCAATGGCAGGGCTACGATGATTGGGTTGGATAGGGTTTATGTTTCATACTTTGGAGACTTTCTTAGTAAAGGCAGCAGAGAATCTTCCGAACAAAATATTCCGTTTAAGCTTAGTCCGGCAAGAAAAGCCTCCAGGCCGCCAAGAAAAGCCGCCCGGCCTCCAAGAAAAGCCTGCAGGCTGTCGCCCGGCGGCCAAGAAAAAACCTACAGACCGGCCGCCCGGCCGCCAAGAAAAAGCCCGCATGCCCGGCCGGAAAAGCCTGCAGGCCCGGCCTAAAGCCTGCCGGCCCGGCCCGGCCCGACCCTCATTTAAAAACCGCCGCTAAGGGTGGCCTGGCCGCTTAGGAACCGTGTGCGGTGTCAAGCGCTTACAGTACATATGGACTGCCCAGAGATACTCCGTGGACATTGCACAGACCTGAGATGCGTTAGATGTTCTAGTCCAGTCACGGAGGATGTTCTAGTCCAGTCACGGAGGATGTCCCTCCGCGGAGAGACCGGTCCAGCCACGGAGTCCCACCCTCAGTGACAGGACTGGTTCATTCGCGGAGTGTACCCCTGCACCCCACCTCCGTGACTGGACTGGTTCATTCGCGGAGCATACATACAAAGTGCTAATTACATTCAACGCCGTAGTGCAACTACAATTACTATATGCTCCATATCCTAACTTGAAACCAGCTCTTCTTCCTCGGTGCCTTCTTCCTCTACATCGTCCACTTCCTCTTCCTCCTCGCCCACATCCTGGTACTCTTCAAGCCCCTCTCCTTCCTCAATATCCAGTTCTGTGAAATCACTTTCATCGTTGTCCTCTGCACCATCGCAAAACCGTGCGAGTCGCTTTCAGGCTCTTTTAGCCTTTCACCGGCACAAAAGCAAACCCAAAAGATGTCAGGACTCAAAGGTTCAGGCTTTTTGCAGCTTTTACTGCATATTTCCTTTCTCGCAGATAAACTTTCATACTTTCTTGCAACTGAGGCTGCAGCAGTATACTCAAGGTTATCCGCCACGGTACACTCAAGGTTTGGCCTCCTGCAAAGACGTCAGAAGCTATGGTCTGCAAGTGAAGCGCAAGTTCTGACCCACATCCGAAGCTCCAGCTTTGGCCAGCAGTGCAGCTCTGGCCAATGTGGAATCTCTAGGCAGCGTTGAAAGTTCTGGCCAGCAGACTACCCAGCCTTTAGCATGCGGCCTTAACTGATTGTCTGATCTCAACTTAGAGTCTTAGTGCAGTGGTATTATTAACTATTGTAGGGCCATCAGTGTCACCACCATGTTCATCAAGATCTAGTGGACTATCGATTATCACTATATGTTAATGTTTGCACCCAACACTCGCACTCACGCTCGCACTCACACCAGTCCAATTACCCAGAAAATCAAGATCTGGATTCCGCTGGCAAATCTGATTAGGAGATCTGCTCTCCCTATAAGTCCAAGTATCGCCATTAACCCAGTACCATCAACTTAAATCCTCAACACCTTTGCCATTGGATATCGTGAGATTCTCAGACTGAGACTACAGATGTGGGTGCCAGAGTTGGTCACAGAGTTAGTTAGTCGTAGGAATAAACTTCGTCTAAAAGTCTATTTATATCAGGGTTTGTGAATAAGATCTGCAAATCCACTAAGTTAGTTGATTCTCAAGAACTCTCTTCATCTGCTGTGTAACCTTTTACTGCTCAGTTGAACCTTGCATTCATAGCCTGGAAAATCCTCTCGATACTTGCGAAGGGTGGTGAAGGTTGCTACCGGAGGGTGCAAAAGATTAGTTGCATCACTGCAAAGGTCCACTTCAAAAACCGGCTGCGTTTCTTCGATAGACCAGCTGATAAGAGGTTTTGCAGGGAAACAGCCACTGCAGCAAAAGGCTACCGCAGCGAATGACCCAAAATGAAGTGAGAATCTCCAAGCCTGAAAGGGTGTGAAAGAGCATTCGAAGCGATAGTGTGTGGACAGCAGCGAAAAGCCCGAAAGTACGTTGTACAATGACGAACTCTCTGTTGCGATAGTGAAGGGGAGAACCATGTGTATTGGCTATAGAGAGATGACTGTCTAGGTAGAGGTCTAAAGGTCCAAGATGCATAGGGAACGGGAAGAGTAAAGTGTGAAGTCTAAAAGAGCAGTGACGAACCTTATGTATCAAAACTCGCAAAGTATGGTCGAGTTTCACGATGTGGGCTGCATGCACATAGTTTCTCTTGGGTAAATGCAATTGCATTGATTAAATTCAGCTGGATATGACCAGCTGAGTGCGAATACATGTGTGGGCACATGTGTGCAGAGTATTCACTGAGTGTACACTCGGTGAATGGACTAGTCCATTCGCTTAGGTAGGGTGCAGGGGTATACACCGCGAATGAACCAGTCCAGTCACTGAGGATGGGACTCTGTGAATGGACCGGTCTCTCCGCGGAGGGTCATCCTCCGCGACTGGACTAGAACAGAGGATGTCCCTCCGTGGAGAGACCGGTCCATTCACGGAGTCCCACACTCAGTAACTTGACTGGTTCATTCGCGGAGTGTACCCCTGCACCCCACCTCCGTGACTGGATTGGTTCATTCGCGGAGCATTCATATAAAGTGCTAATTACACAGGACACTGTGGTGCAACTACAATTACACTATACTCTATATCTTAACTTGAAACCAGTTCTTCTTCATTGATGCCTTCTTCCCCTACGTCGTCCTTTTCCTCCTCCTCCTCGCCCACATTCTGATACTCAACACTATCCGGCACGGCACACACAAGGTTCGGCTGCCAGGAAACAGGGCAAAAGCTCTGGTCTGCAAGCGAAGCTCAAGTTCTGGCCTGCATCCGAAGCTCAAACTTTGGCCAGCAGTGCAGCTCCGGCCAAAGTGGAAGCTCTAGCCAGCGTCGAAAGCTCTGGCCAGCAGACTAGCTAGCAGACTAGCATGTGGACTTAACTCATTGTCTGTTTTCAACTTAGAGTCCTAGTGTAGTGGTATTACTAGCTATCGTAGAGCCATTAATGTCACCACCATGTTCATGAAGATCTAGTCGACTGTCGATTGTCACAATGTGATCATATTCGCACTCAACACTGGCACTTATGCTCGCACTCACACCGGCCCAATTCCCCTGAAAATCAAGCTGCGGCTTCCGCTGGCAAATGTGGTTAGGAGATCTGCTCTCCCTATGAGTCCAAGTATCGTCATTAACCCAGTACCATCGACATTAATTCTCAACACTATGGCCATTGGATATCGTGAGACTCTCAGACTGAGAGTATAGGAGTGGGCACCAGAGTTGGTCACGGAGTTAGTCAGTCGCAGGAATACACTTCGTCTAAAACACTATTGATATCAGGATTTGTGAATAAGAATTGTAAATCCACTCAGTTAGTTGATTCTGAAGAACTTTCTTTCTCTGCCATGTAACCATGTATTACCCTGTTGAAGATGCCTGTGATTCGTAGCCTCGGGAATCCTCTCGATACTCGCAATGGGTGGTGAAGGTCGCTGCTGGAGGGTGCCAAAGACTAGCTGCATCACTGCCAAGGTCCAATTCAAAAAACCAGCTGCATCTCTTCGATAGACCAGCTGCATCTAGTGCGAAAGAGATTCTGCAGCGAAAGAGTCACTGCAGCGAAAGAGTCACTGCAGCGAAAGAGTCACTGCAGCGAAAGAGCCACTGCAGCGAAAGTGCCACTGCAGCGAAAGTGCCGCTGCTGCAGCGAAAGGGCCACCGCAGCGAAAGACGCAAAAAGTGGTAAAAATCTCCCAGCCGAGAAGAGCGCGAACGACCGTTTGCAGCGAAAGTGTGTGGAAAGCAGCCAAAAGCCTGAAAGCACATGGTACAATCAGGAACTTTCAAAGTACGGTCGAGTTTCGCGATGTGGGCTGAATGCACATAGTTGCTCTGGGGTGAATGCAATTGCATTGATTAAATTGAGCTGGCTATGGCCAGCTGAGTGCGCATACATGTGTGGGCATATGTGTACAGAGTATTCACCGAGTGTACACTGAGGTGGGGTACAGGGGTATATTCCGCGAATGAACCAGTCCAGTCACTGAGGGTGGGACTCCGTGAATGGACCGGTTTTTGTTTTGTTTTATTCATACTGTATGCACTCTAATTAGAGTATACCAGGACCGAATATCCCCTCCGCCTCCGGGCGAGCCGGCTAGATGGCGGAGCTCCCCCCCCGCTACCCTTCATCCCCGCTGACAAATGAAAAAACTAACGATAGACCACCCCAAGCCAGAACAGAAAGGAAAAGAAAAGAAAAGAGAGAAGAAGATATACGCCCACTGCCGCCGCTCCCCGCCCCTGAGCAGGCTTCCCAACGGTCCGGGGCGACTGGCGTCTTTCGGGGCCCCGAATGACGGTCCCGTCCGGGGCAGGCATTTCGGAGGCCTAGTCCGTCCCGGTACGGAATCTGAATACCCAGGGCCCGATATAGATGACTGTAGTTATAGGATACGGTTTTAGGATACGAAGCTAGGGTCTATACGAACTCCAAATCCTGGATGCGTCTGAATGCAGCGGCTGGGTGCCTGAAGATGCAAGGGTCCACATGCAGACGGAAGCGGAGGAGCTACAGTTGTGAATGGCGGAGGCTTCGTAGTGAGCAGAGGGTCTTGTTTGTTTGTATGTTATCATGTTTGTATTATAGTATCACGGTGCGCAGTGCGCAGAGCTAGACTGCAGGGCCCTACAGTCTTTTCGTCCGTGGCTCTGCTGCCCTAGTCCTAAACAGTCCTTAGTTTGCTTGCCCCGAAAATTGTCGTCTGGTCCGGGGCTTCTTTTTGCCCGGACGGGACGGACTATTGGGAAGTCTGCCCCTGAGTCAGCCTCTGCACCTGCTCCTTGCGGTCATTCATTGGGGCGGGAACTTCCCGACTTCAGTAGCTGCCAGGAAGTCCATCACCGCTTGGTTGCACTCTTCCACGCAAAACAGCTCAGAGATTTGCACATGTCTGCATCTGCTCGCATTCCAGCCCATAGCATTTCCCACCGCCTTCCATAGTGCCTGTTGCTAGTCTCTCCACCAGCTGAAGTGGCGGAAGAGGTGTTCCCACCTCCGGGCCGTCCTGCCTCTGCCGCTGCACCACCAGCATTTGTCGTCTTCTCGGTGGCCGAAACATTTGAGGTAGACTCCCTGGGTGCATGCCCGCACTTTAGTCTGTAGAACCTTGTAGCCAGCGACTTCAGGCGTGTCATCGGCACCGGTCTCTTGGTCCCCGTCCTTCCCTTGACTCTGTCGCTGAAGTGCTTGCTGCACTGATCAGCCTCCCACTTTGCCTTGGCTGCTGACCTCCCCTCGGAGATTCGTCTAGCTCTATTCGAGGCCGAGGTGTATGGCCGCTTTATCACCGTGTCTCCGCAGGTGTCTTGGGCGAAATTAGCCTGATGGTCCGCCTCATCGTTTCCAGGGATGCCGGAGTGTCGCGGGACCCTGTGAATCTCAGTTGCGATGCCGCGGGCGAGGAGTGCCTGTGCTCTCCGATTGATGCACCTTGCTAATGAATGACCCGGGCCCGGCTGCAGGTGTACAGCTCATCGAATTGCGATCTCCGAGTCGCTAAAGATTGTCACCGTCCTCGCTCCATGCCTTTGCAATGTTTCTCCATTATCGATTGTCTCATCAAGCGCGAGTCCAATGGGCCACAGCTCTGCGTCGAAGTCCCCCATGCACACAGTGCCCAGAAAGCTGCGGCGGGACCTCCATTGATTTCCATGTTTGAACACTGCTATGGCTCCCACTCGGCCATCGTCTGAGTGCGATCCATCTGACCACCAGATCCAGAGCCCCGCTCCTATTTTGGCTTCTTTCTCTCTCGCCCAGTGTTGCCCCGTTCTCTTGGCAGCGGAGGCGTCTTCCAGTATGGTGGTCCTGAGCACTGCTTGTTCGCCCGGGGCCGGCCACACCATGCCTTCGGTTGTTTTGCTGTGCTCATGCTGTTTCTTGACTACTCTGCATATCTGTGCTCTGGAGGAAGGGTTTCGGTGTAACTCTTTTAGCTTGCTGCTGCATGCGTCTGCTAGTCTCACTGCGAATCGCTGCTGTCTGGAGTCTAAGATTACAGGCGCCGGTGTAAGCCCTGACTCTCTCATAAGTGCACCCTGTGGGGTTGTGGGCAGCGCGCCCTGGATGGACCTGGCTTGTCGATTGAGGCGGAGTTGGAGGTCATCCCGCCTGCCCGCTTCTTTGGGATCCCACCAGAGCTCACTCCCATACAGTGCGACCGCTTTGACGCACGCCACCTGGACGGCCCTTACGCTCTCAGGAACAATGCCGTGTGAATGGACCGGTCTCTCTGTGGAGGGACATCCTCCGTGACTGGACTAGAACATTAGATATCACGAGCTGGCCATAAGCGGGGTAGACTGCGAAACTCTTGGGAGCACAAGGCAGACAACTCTGTTATATATATATCGAATGTTGCAGCTTCTCTTCTCTCTGTACCAATGATTCCACTAGTCCGGACGGACCTGGTCTGGGGTAGGGCGCAGTCCGGTCCGGTCCCACTGGAAGTTCGGACTGGACCGGGCCTCAGACTGGCAGTGTGGGACTGTTGACTAGGGATTTGGCCCGGTGGCTTCCCTAGTGTTTGGTGCTGGCGGGCTCGGGCATGAGGCCGGTGGCTTACGGCCCCCATTGGCCTCGCCTGCCCCCACCAGCCTCACTTGCCCCCACCAGCCTCGCTTGCCCCCATCGGCCTCGCCTGCCCCCATGTTGAGGAGACGGGCTCGGCACTGGTACTCGGCTTTGGGCTCCGGTTGTGATACTCGGCTTCTCCGAGTATGGTCTTTTCTCTGTATATAAGTCTAGTGTTTTCCCTCTTTTGTATCGATAGACAATTGAGCTTCGTCAATCTTTCTCTTTTGCTTTCAACAGGGACTGGACGGGCTTGGTCTGGACCAGTCCAAACAGGGCAACCCCACAAAAACAAATGAAGTGAAACTCCGAGGTCATACGGAAGGGAATATTCACATAGATGATCCACAGCAGAAGCATTTTATCAGCTGCCTTGTGGCTGAATTACTGCTTATCGAACTTCGCCCCATTATCAAACTGGAGATAACTGGCGAAGATGGATCTCAAAGGGTAATCTTTGTGGAATGGTATCTTTTTAAATGACTGGCCGGCTTCGTTGTACCTGCACTCCTATACGTCATCGAACCTGTTTAAAAAGAAGCGGCTTTGTTGACAATGGCTGCTGAATGGTAGAATGTTATTAAAATCTACAAGCAGAACATATTCCGTAACGCAGTATCTCAGTGTGGTGAATGGTGAGTAGTGAGTGGCGGATGGCGAGTGAGCAATCATTATGAGGGGTCTATTTGGTGACTCAATCTATTAGTAACTCCCAGCGTATTCGGGCCGATTCGGCCCAAATGGAATGGTCCAAATTAGTCCAGGCCAGTGCAGTCCAGGTCCAGAAAAATTGGGGATTGGTCCGATCCGGGTCCAAAAATTACTCGGACTGGATTGGACTGGACATGGACGGACCCAGTCCGGACTGGTCCATTGCTGGGCTGGTGGAATCATTGCTCTGTCTAGTAGTTATACACTTGGCTTGTCTGCTTGAAGCATTCTCGTTGGTCGGGTGAACTTGCCACGTGGCGTATTGGAAATCCGCTCAACCCCGGGCCCGAGTCCGCCCGATGCAATGATTCCACCAGTCCGGACGGACTCGGTCTGGGGTAGGGCTTGGTCCGGTCCGGTCTCACCGGAAGGTCTGACTGGACCGGGCCCCAGACTGGCAGTCTTGGACTGGATGGGCTTGGTCTGGACCAGTCCAAAGGAGGTTATCTTTATCAATTTCAAAGTAGATCGCAAACACAAGAAGTGAGACAGTAATCCCTGCAACCCGAACCCAGACACAATGTCACTTCACAACAACCACCCGCTGCGAGCAATCACAATGAACCCACCCGTTACAGATTCTGGGTAGAGACTATGCTCTATATGCGGTTTGAATCTGAGGGTCCCACAGCGATGAGTTGAGACGAGATGGAGGGTAGGAGGAGAAGATCTAATCTGTCTGTCAATTCTCCCTCACTGCAGGAGAGATCTATTCTTTATATACACAAGGAAAACTAAGGTTCTATGGAGAAACCATTGCGAAGATGCATTACAAATGGTCAATGGGTATGTCGGTGGCGAGTGACTCATCTTGTATGAGTCTACTTGGCGACTCAGATCATCAGTAACCACTCTCCAGTGCATTCCGGCAGCTTCGCTGGCCTTCTAGAAAGTGGTAGGCCTTTCAGGCCAAGTCTTTAGTCAACAAGATAAGGCAGTGAAATTCGGAATGGCAAGTGGTAAGTGGTGGAGAGTGGTGACTGGCAATGGCAAGTGAGCTATTGTTTATGAGTGTGGTGACTGGCGCTGGCAAGTGAGCTATTGTTTATGAGTCTATTCAGTGACTCAAAAGATTACAGTGGTGACTGGTGAGTGGCAAGTAGCAGGTGGTGAGGGGTGAGACGTGCATGGTGCCTTTCAAATGCGTTCAAGTTAAAACACGAACATAATGTGAAGATATTTGTGGTAGAAATGAAGCGAACGACTGAGAAGGAGATTGCCGAGGACATAATTAGGCCTACAAACGTAATCCCGCTAGCCGTGTTAAGGCTAGATGTCAGCAACCACTAACGTTCTCCCCCACTCAAATAACAATGACTAAAAAAAAATGAAACTCACCATCGGATAATCTGCCAATGACTTGCAAATGGCAAGATGAGTCTATATGTTGACCAAATATATCAGTAACTCCCAGCGTATTCGGGCCGATTCGGCCCGAATGGACTGGTCCAAAGCAGTCCAGGCCAGTTCAGTCCGGGTCCCGAAAAATTGGGGATTGGTCCGAGCCCGGTCCAAAAATTTCTCTGACTGGATTGGACTGGACTTGGACGGAGCCGGTCCGGACTGCTCAATTGCTGGACTGGTGGAATCATTGGCCCGATGGCGGAGCGGCCAATATGGCCTTGTCATTCTGTATATAGAGAGACCACTAGAGTAGACAGAACGATATCGCTTTTGGACTTTCTCACAGCGCCCACAACCATTTCCAACATGGCGCGTGGCAGTGGCAGATACAGTGGCGGGTACAGTGGCGGATATCGACATGTTCGCTCAGGATTTATCCCGAAGACCTACAAGTTTTTCGAACGCCATCGAAGCTGCTAGAAAGGATTGGAGAGTGGTTGCTAATGCATGTTGAAAGCAAAAGAGAAAGAATGAAGAAGCTCAATTGTCTATCGATACAAGAGAAGGATAACACAAGACTTATATACAGAGAAAAGACCATACTCGGCGAAGCCGAGTATCACAACCGAGTCCGAAGCCGACTACCAGTGCCGGAGCTAGGCCTCCTCCTCAGCATGGGGGCAGGCAAGGCCCATGGGGGCTACAAGCCACCGGCCTGATGCCCGCCGCCTTAGACCGATGGGGGCTGTAAGCCCCCATACGCCACAAAAGCCATCGGGCCAAATCCCGTGCCAACAATGCACTGAGTCATTCGTGTAGACTCATTCACAAATTTTCACTCGCCGCCTGCCATTCGCCACTGGCGGCGCCACACTACCATCTCCTGCGAACTTCAAATTTTTTAGGCATATAAAGGCATGGATTCTACCATTAGATAGTTTGGTAGACAATCACTTTTGTATGTTGGATAATTCAATCTCTCTTTGTACTCGATCACTCTCAACAATACAGCAGACACAGTGGCGGATATACAGTGGAGGATATTCAGTGACAGATATACAGCCACATATACAGTACCAGGTCAGGATGCAAATTCGTAGCGGCGGATATACAGAAGTAGTTCAAGATACACAGCATGATATACACAGCGGTGGATACACGGCGGCAGATACACAGCAGCGGATAGACAGTGGTAGATGAACAGCAGCAGATATAGTAGTTGATATACAACACAGTAGACACAGTGGTAGATACACAGTGGCGGATACACAACGGTGGATACACAGAGGCAGATACACAGCAGCACCAAATCAAGATACACAGTGGTGGACACACAGCAGAAGTCTAGGTGATCTGCCGGATATCGAAACAAGTCCACCATGCTCAACGTTTCGAATCCTGGGGGCGGCAAAGCCGCCACCGGTGCTAGTATTATATATACATGCACACGATTATCCCCTTTATATTGTTGCTGGAAGCCCTAAGGTTCACGGTCGTGACTGTCTCTTTAGACTTCACACCATGACTGTCTTTTTAGACTTCACACGATGCTCGCCCTCGTGCTCTTCATACTTAAGACGCACCTTTGTCTATCTCTCTTGTACCTACAATCAACTCACACATTCACATCAACATATATTGCAACAGAAAATGCTCCGTACAGTAATTTCCAGTGTCTAGCCTAAGCTCTTAGGGCCCAAGTTCTTTCTTGAATTCTTCTTGGATATCTAGCACTGTAGTAATGTGATCAAAAGTTAACACATTCCCTTCGTTCGCCGCCAGGATTTTCGCTGTCGCCATCGCATTCTTGATTTGCCGTCCATTCATGACCCGCTCTGCAAGTATTCTACAATCCTCTTCTCCAATGTTCATCACAGGAGTGATCCCATCTGGCATCATCTGGTGCTGCATTTGATTTCGAAAATTTCTCCAGATGTTGCAGCGAGCCTCGAACTCAAGGTTATTGAACTTCAAGGCCACGTGAACTCTCGACTGGAAAGCTGTATCAAAGGTCTTAATCCGGTTTGTGGTCAAGAAAAAGATTCCTTGAAAATATTCTAGCTGTCTAAGGAATATTGACACAAGTGCATTGCGGTTGAGATCTTGCAGGGAGCGCTCTTCTAAGAATACATCCGCTTCATCTAGCAGCAAAATCGCATTCCAAGTACTGACCAGATCCAAGACCATGGAAAGTTCGCTGTTGAGATCGGTAGGAGATGTTCCTAGGTCACCAGAAGACACAACGTAGAGCGGTCGCTGGGTATGTTCGGCCACCGACTCAGCTGTAAGAGTTTTACCAACACCTGGGGGTCCATAGAGTATGAAGATTAATCCTTTGCCTTTCCCATGGATTATGTCGTCGAAGGAATTCCTGTCCTTTGCATGCTCTTCTACCAACGCTTTAACCAACTTCTTTTGCTTCGATGGGAGGACAAGGTTTTTAAAGGCGTAATTATTAAAAACGACGGAGGAGATTTTATCGATGAAGAATTCTACCCAGACTTTCTCCCGGAGAGCAAACCCAGGTACAGTCGCTGGAGCGAGTAAATACTCTTGCTCGCCATCAACTCGATATAGAATTCCTTTGCTTGTTGGTTTGACTTCCTTCGCAATCGGCAGAGTAAACGAAGTTCTTGAGCTAGGGTTAAAGCGTTTGAAAGTTTCGGAGTCGACAACGATACGACCCGAGATCTGCATTCATATTAGCAAAGCTTCTAATAATGAAAATATTAGAAACTTACATTGTATCGTATCCTCTCTTCCCTTTGATCAAACCAGGTTGTAGGTATTTCCTCACCAAGTCCAATCCCTTTGTACTCACAGTAGTGCTGTCCTTTAAATGAGTGAAAACGTTTGCCACGTTCTATTAGCTCCTTCCTTATCATGGATTCTTCAAGGTGGTAAGTGAGCGGGAACACTTCTAGTTCATGAATCTTCTTGGTCTCGTTAAACCTGGATACCTTGACAGACATTTCCATACCGTTGATGGTCTTGCCGTCACAGTCAATATACCATCCGTGGAGGGAAAAGCACCCCACTGAGAACATAGGTGTACTATATTTCGCACTGATAAGACGTAGGATTTGAGGTTGACCTTCAATGGTCGTGTACAGTTCAGCTCCTGGTTTGAAGATCGTCCAGAGGCTGGTATAAGCAGAGGTATGATCAGTGGATGGATCATAGTTAGGCGTGCGGAATGTGTACTCACAGTGGATAAGTTATTAAGCCTTCGCAGACCAAGTTTTTATAGTTGCTCAAAATATCCTTAAACTCATCATCGAGCCATGAGACCATGCACTTAAGGTGGTCTCTCCTCCCAGCAACGGAATCCTCTGACTCGTTCCCATCCTCCTTCATATCACTCATTCCACTCAGACCATCATCCCTACAAAGCTTTACTCCGCCACTTCCATCACCTCCCAATACTGTTAATTTCTTCAAATCGTCCAGATAGTGAAACAAACTCCATGCAGGCAAAACCAAACTAATATTCTCGGTGTTGTAGCTCTGTCCAGGATAATCGCCGATTACTTCTTTGAGAACCGACTTTATATGTGGCGAATTGATCTGAAGCGTCCGGTGTGAGAATTTATTGTCCTCGTTAAAATGACGTGTTACAGTGAGGGCGTAGGAAGACCAATTGTTGCTAGGAGGAGAACGAACGCGCGGCGGCTCTCGGATAAAACTGACCCCCCTCTCGATCCGCTCTTCTAAATGTTTGACTTCAATAAGCACTCCTTCGGAGACGCTTTCCCCCGCCTCCTCGTCGACTCTTCCATCCTTCTCAGAGTCCTCATGGGCTTGTGCCTCTTCAGAAGCTATTGCGAAGTCAGTACCTCAGTGTGATAGTAATGGGGACCTTAGATCATCGACTTACGTCGGCTACGTTTTTTCCCTTTGTCAATAACTGGTTGATCAGTGATTGTTGTCGAATTGTCCATGGTAAGTTTTGCGAATCCAGATAGGGCGTCAGCAGGTGTGTCTCTGGGTCAATGACAGTGCAAGTAACGAAACTGGGTGTGTGAACGTCAAGTAAGATGCTCCGTCTCTATCAGGAGCAATCGTATTGAATATAAAAGATTTCGAATTAGTAGCTACTATTACAGCTTGCCTTAATCTTGGGGTAAGCCTTGCTCGCAGTAACTGTTCCAGAGTAAGAATTGATTGGTCGCAGAATTTTTCAAACGAGTGGAATTTTCCGAACAATATACAATTGGTAGGCACAACCCAGCCCCACAAGTACGTACGTGCCCTACATGCGCGGCTCTTAAGCATAGCCTTTGATAGCGGTCATCTGTCGAGACTCAAGTGGGGTAACTACCTCATTAGGTAGGCATAAGCAATCCGGCTACGTTTCAACTTTCAGCTTTCGAACAGCATGGCAGCAGCAAGGGTAATTACTGTTGTGGCCATTCGATCGAGCAGGCAGATTGCGCTCTGCGTCTCAGAGATCGTAGAATTTAGAGTACTAATAGCAGTTAAAGTGCAGGGGGTCGATACTTTTTGTTGCATATCCCTTGCTGCATAGGCGTACAGTATGAATCCAGAGCTCTCATCCCAAGAGAGTCTCCGAAATGCCTGTGCTGTATCTATTGTTCGTGAGTGAAGTTCAATGCTGTGGTACATACACTAGTACCACGTCACTTTGCGTTTTATGACTCCAGCGCTTATCTGCATGATGCAAGCACAAACCTGAGCTAAGCCAGTCAAAGCTAGCATGATACATACAATCGTAGCCACAATACCCTTGTACATACATAATTGCTTTTGCACTGATCTGCCTGATGTTCTCATGCAGTCGTAACGATGGCTAACTATCTTTGTACAAGCACATGCTAGATCGCAAATGCCACTGCGGACAACACAGGCCGACAGATTCCTCCGGCGGTGCAACGACCGTCGTCCAAGAAATTTAACACATCCAAGAACTAATTACATCCCCTACTCGATGTTTTAGGAAAGTGGTGCCACGTGAAAACCCGGTGGAGGATTTGCATGCGGGGCTTCTGCTGTACCGTAGGGAGCGTCGGAACGCTCCGCCACATCCCGGCATACAGGTTCTAGACAACGCAGAATCCACTGGAGCACAGAACATCTGCTCGGAATCCCTGCATAGCGCTCAGCCGCCCCAGCCGAATTGGATTCGTTTTCTAAAATGCTTGTCAGGTGTATTTAGTTAACTGGGATATCTAGTAATCGCAGTTCCCGCACCATAATCTAAGTTCCAGGCTCCACAGTCGCGGCAAATCACACCGCTGCGTTAGTCGGGAACGCTCCACCAGTGCCCCCGTACCGTCAGCTGTACAGCCGCATGTTCTTGGTTGCCTAGTTCTCGTATGTTGCTTTTTTTTTTCTTTCAACAAGGCGCATCGTGTCTCAATCTCCGGCATCGTCACCCAGCCAACACGGTGTCACTCATTATCCTCCCTCAAAGTCGTCATGTCTTTCTTGGCAGAAATCAGGGTCTCCACCATTTCCGCGTTGTGCTCTCCGGGGCTTGCATGAATCTGGTCGTACAAATACCTTGAGGTTCAGGTGTTGTGAAAAATTCGTCAGAATAATCTCGATAAAAATCATAAATAAACGATAGATCTCGTCTCAACTCCCGTCATCGATGATAACATCTACCTCCAGCATCGATTGTAACTATCACTGATCATTCATCATATGTGACTCCTTGGTTACCACTTGCAAGTTGTGGTTAAACTCGAATTGTAATGGGTGTAGTCATTGTTGATATATCTAACTTAGAGTCTCATAAGATGATCATACTTTTACCATTTGCAATCCAGCGCACTCGAGGTCTCGAAAAGCCGCATTGTCCAATGTCAAGGTGGATCTTATTGCCTCGCATGGTATCTTGGTGACAGTCGGTAATGTAGGACTGGTTGAAGTGTGATCACAAAGGCGAGGGTTAGGGTTAAGTTACTTTGGTGACAAGTATCGGTATAAGTTCAATGTAGCAACTTAGAATTAGACTTAGGCGAACAGTTCTACCACATACTAGTGATTCATCATCGGTTGCTGGTTATGGTGCCATTGACTTGCCTATGATTCTCGACCCGGTAAACGTCATTCAGTGAAGATCGCTCCGTAGACGAATTTGATAGACTCTCGGTCGATCATTTGGTAAACCACTCGGTAGGTCGTTCGATAGGTGTCTCTGAATCTTTTAGGAGGTGGTTCAGTATTCGGGAATTTTGTTCTGTCGGTCTCTCTCAGTTGACCATTCCGTAAGCCACATTCTTGTTGAACTTTGGTAGACTTCGGTAACCTATTCCGTACGTCACTCTTAGTTAACCATTCGGTGGGCCATTCCGTTCCATTGATTGGACTAGGTCCTCTTCTTGGTAGGCCACTGTTGACTATCGGTCCAATCGATTCTTTTCGTCAGACTGTCTTGGTTAAACCTTCGGTAGGTCATTCGGTTGACTATCTGGGCATTCGGTGGACACTCTTAGTACTGTACAGTGTTGCCAATAGCCAGGGGACTGCCAGTCTTCGAAGGCTTAAAGTTTTGGTCCATGCCGGGGCGTGACCAGACACCTATATCGCCGATCGGGGATCTATTAGAGGGTTCCGCTGTGCTGCTGCTAGTTTTCCTTCCCAAAATGATTTCATTAATCATTAATCATTAATCATGGATACAATGCATAAAGACAGTTAGCAGCCGCTTCAAACCCTCACTGACTTTAGAGACAACTTGATGAGCTCTATCATGCGAAGGATGCGTTGTCGCTAAAACACAAAGCCGTCACTCGCATCATGGATTCATCACATGTCACTCTGTTGTGTATGTACATGGATCATGAATCTTAGGCCTTTGCAGTCTAGTGTTCTCAGGCGGTCAGATTGACCGGCCGGTCATCTGTAGATACGTAGACCGGTCAATTAAGATGTCAATTTTGACACAGCCCTTGGCATAGACGGGCGGCGGTTTCTTGGTGCAAATCTGCAGAGCTGGGAGATATTTGAAGATATCTGCCGGCATAGTTACCTGCAGATATCTAGCGGTATACTGAGAGCCTGGCCATAACTGCAGATACCTAAGGATAAGTGAAGATACCCGAGGAGCTTCAGATTTATCTAAGGATAATTGAAGATATCTAAAGATACTATCATTGCAATCTGCTATAAAATTCCCTCGCTGCACCGTCCCACTGCGTGCATTGCAGAGGCTACTGAATGAGGAGTAGGTCTCAGGTTCACGATTCAGGGATCGTTGTTTCTTTCTTTGTGAAGTAATGATCTCTCTGTATTTGCTTCCGCTATTTACAAATCTGTAGATATCTATTGATCTGTAGCCCGGTCAGATAACTGTCTATTCATTGACCAGTCAGTTCATGGGTTTCAAATCCACCCTTGGCATAGTCGAAGACCATATCTGGCCGGACAGACCGGTTGAGAACACTGTTTCAGCCCAGTTATGACCCTGTATGATGTTATGGTTCATATAAGGATGGATGTTTGTAGAAGTATATGGTTTGCCTCAGGATTAACGTGATGCATGTCATCAAAGATAAGTACATGCACGTACGCATATGAAAGACAGTGCAAATACGGCCATGTGGCCTCTATAGATAGACTATCAATCATTCAGTCAGCCATTGAAAGTAACCCACTCGGATTATATGTGGGCCCAGTTACATATTACGTGGATCGTCTTTTACGGCCTCGTATGAGCCTAAGTGGCTTAAATGAGAATATGGCTTGTATGAGCATACGGCGTGAAATAGGGTAGTGATTTGTATCAGGATACAGGCAGGGTACGTTAGTGCGTATGCAGATGAGAGTGAGGTTCGCAACCGTCCGTCCCGTCCGAGCAGAGCCATGTCAGATGCCGGGCTGCGAATTTCCAGGCTGAGGATTCAGGCGCCTCTTAACCCAAGGGATTTGAGGTTTAGGACAACAACCTTGTAGGGCCTTACAGTCTTGTAAATATTGAGCTTCAAGCCAAGTGGTCTCGGGTCGATAGAAAAAACAAGCCACCTATATTCACTCGTCGATGCTTTGGGGCGGGTCCTCGTAGTGTAGTGGTTAACATGCTGATGATTGTATAAGAAGCTGTGCCACTATACTACTGTGCTACGGGTTCGAATCCCGGCACCTGTTCTAGTCCAGTCACGGAGGATGTCCCTCCGCGGAGAGACCGGTCCATTCATGGAGTCCCACCCTCAGTGACTGGACTGGTTCATTCGCGGAGCATACATACAATGTGCTAATTACACTCAACGTCGTGGTGCAACTACAATTACACTATGCTCCATATCCTGACTTGAAACCACTCGATGCCTTCTTCCTCTATATCATCCTCTTCCTTCTCCTCCTCGCCCACATCCTTGTACTCCTCAAGACCTCCTCCTTCCTCAATATCCAGTTCTGCCAAATCACTTTCGTAGTTTTCCTCTGCGCTATCGCAAAACCGTACGAGTCGCTTTCATGCTCTTTCAGGCTTTTACCAGCACAAAAGCAAATCCAGAAGGTGTCAGGACTCAGACGGGAGCCAACTTTGAAAGTATGGCAAACTTTCAGGCTTTCCGCCGGCTTTCGCTGCATATTTCCTGTCGCGCAGATACACTTTCATGCTTTCTTGCAGATGACGCTGCAGCACTAGCCAATGTGAAGCTCTAGCTAGCATCGAAAGCTCTGGCCAGCAGACTAGCCAGCCTCCTAATATGAGGACATAATTCAATGTCTAAGCTCAATTGCGAGTCCTTGTGCAGTGGTATTACTAACTATCGTAGGGCCAACAGTGTCGCCACCATGTTCATGAAGATCTAGTAGACTATCGATTAACACTCCATGTTCATGTTCGCACTCAACACTTGCACCCACACTCGCACTCACACCGGTCCAATTTACCCTGAAAATCAAGCTGCGGATTCCGCTGGCAAATCTGATTTGAAGATCTTCTCTCCCCATGAGTCCAAGTATCGCCATTAACACAGTACCATCGAATGTAATCCTCAACACCATGGCCATTGGATATCGTGAGATTCTCAGACTGAGACTACAGGTGTGGGTGCCAGGGTTGGTCGCGGAGTTAGTCGCGGGAATAAACTTTGTCTAAAAGTCTATTGACATCATGATTTGCGAATAAGAACTGTAAATCTCCAAGCCTGAAGGGGCGCAAAAGAGCATTCGCAGCAAAGTGTGTGGAAAGCAGCCAAAGCCGGAAAGCACGGGGTACTTTCAGGAACTTTCAAAGTACGGTTGAGTTCGCGATGTGGGTTAAATGCACGTAGTTGCTCTAGGCTAAATGCAATTGCATTAATGAAATTCAGCTAGATATGGACAGCTAAGTGCGCATACATGCATGGGCATATGTGTGCAAAGTATTCACCAAGTGTACAGTCGGTGAATGGACCAGTCCATTCACGGAGGTGGGGTGCAGGGGTACACTCCGCGAATGAACCAGTCCAGTCACTGAGGGTAGGACTCCGTGAATGGACCGGTCTCTCCGCGGAGGGACATCCTCCGTGACTGGACTAGAACATACTCTAAGTTGAGTGAATACAGTATGAATAACTCACACACACACACACACTCGTCGATGCCATGTGGAACAACAGTGTGGGAAAGGTTGACTGGATCAGGTGATGACGAACTATCCTCTGTTAGACAGTTGGAATTTTCGTTAGCCGGCCGGAATTCCTTCTTGCCGGCTGCAATCATTCACACCCCAGCACCGGCAACATCTGCCAGAGCCCTTAAGTCACCCTAAGATGCCATAAGGATTCTAGCTTCAGCTTGAGAGGCTCTAGGCCAAACACAAGGCACACTCGCTTGGACGGTAGTTCTGGGCTCCATGTTGATAGATATGGTTCGTGACTGCTCTTTTAGACTTCACACTTTACTCTTTCCCGTTCCCTACGCATCGTGGACCTTTAGACCTGTACCTAGACAGTCATTTTCCTCTATAGCCAATACACACGGTTCTCCCCTTCACTATAGCAACACTCCGAAAGACGCGAGTATGCAGGGAGAGTTGAGAACCCTGCATGGGAGATCAGTTATATACACCTCTTTGGGCTTTGATTAGATAGACACAATGAATTATTACATTCAACACGGGTCGTCCCTTAGTTGGTGATATTACGGTTTGGAAAGCCATAGTCTGATATAGTTCACAGCTTTGACTGGCTAGGATGGACTTTTGAGAACCTTGCTACTCTAATTTAATCGTCTTTAAGAAAGCATCCGTAATCGTCTCTATAGTTAGCTCGACTACTCTCGTGAGGCTATCATAGGCCATTCAGTAAACCGCTCCGTATCTCGCACAGCATAATTTCACTACTTAGTCGTTTTGCGACTTCAGAGTCGCAATTAGCAAATCTGGAAGATGGGTGCACCTCGTTCGGGAGTTTATACAGTAGCTAAGCGTGTTTCACATTAGTTTTTCAACAGTCGAGTCTATCCGGAATCACTTTCAGTGTTCCTAAGCGGCCAGGCCGGCTTTGCATAGGCCGGGCAGGGCCGCCCTTAGCGGCGGCTTTTAAATGAGGGCCGGGCCGGGCTTGCAGGCTTTAGGCCGGGCGGCTTTTCTTGGCGGACTAAGCCTAAACAGAATATTTTGTTCGAAAGATTCTCTGCTGCCTTTACTAAGAAAGTCTCAAAAGTACGAAACATAAACCATATCCAACTCAATCATCGTAGCCCTGCCATTGCCGTATTCCATCCATCAACCAGACCAAGGCTTATGCAGGCCGATGCAGGCTTTTTAAATCACGTGCAGGCCGCTAAAAAGCCGGCCGGCCGGCCGGGCCGCTTAGGAACACTGATCACTTTAGACGGGGACAGACAGATAGGACGGCTGGGGACGCCATGTTGCAGTCCCGGCAGTCCCCAGCAGTCACAGGCAGGTATCCATTGACGATGAAATCCACAACCAGATGAAGCATACCGAAATTCAGACTTACCGATAAAATGTACTGCAAACTCTATCCATGACCATTGGTTCACTCATCTATAATCTCATTGAACAGCTAAATGCTTGATGTCCGCTGAAAACTCTGAAGGTCGGCAGGGGACAGTGTTTTCGCCGTTCCCGGTGGTCCCCATCTGTCATGCCATCCTCATCGAGTCGGGACGGACGGCCGTGGCGCCATCCCACCTGTCCTGGAGAAATTTCGGACGGCACCACAGTCCCCGGCCGTCGGACGGGACGGTTGAAAACACTGATGATTTGTTTTCTTATTTATGTCTATTTTATTCTTTCTTTGTACAATAGACAATCGGTAACTTTTCGTTCGCTTTATTGAATTCTCTCAACACCAGGCTACCTTCTACTCTCTTCTCTGTGTATCGTAGAATAGATTCACAACGTTCTCCCGCCTATCACAATATTCTCCCCTCAATATCGCAACAGGCGGAGCGAAGTGGCAGGTAGTAAGAGATTCTGTACATGCCTACCGCGACTCCAAACAACTTCGAGAGTGTTGACGAAGTCGAGGACTTTACCAAAGGTCACGTGATTACTTATCATATCTACAGGCTTCTCCTTTTCTCTCCCAAATCTTTGTCCATACACAAGTCCATCAACGAGTGTCCACCTCAACGCAACCAACAGAGAGAACTCTCTAGACCTCGTTCTAACGTTTATAGCAGCATCGTGTTGGACCAATCCTGGCGCAGATGGAAGCGTACGTTGACTTATGGTGCAGCTGCCAAATTGGTGATGCGTATATTGACTTATCTATTCATCTATTTGACACGACACAAGAGTAGAGTGAATGCGGCTCCGGCACTCAACCCTAACCCAACGCAACGTGATGACCGCTCTCAAAGTCCGCTCAACACATCGCAGGTGTTGCCTGGCCGAGTGACAAATTCATTCAGATCTACGAATCTTTGCGAGCTGAAAAATTCCGGACTGTTCATTAGGAGAATCGAATAGGCTTACTCGCGCAGCTACTCTGCACTAGCTGGTACCTCGCTAACTTAGAAGCGGAATGTGTACTGCATGACAGCGCACTCGAAATGCGCACATCGTACCTATTGCATGATAGGTCTCTGTCTTCTGAGGCCACAGATGAGTCTTGTATGGCCAGAGATGAGTCTCATATGGCCAGAGATGAACCTCGTATGACCGGAGATTACTGTGGGCCGGAAGAGTCTATACATAGATGCGTACGCACGCATTCACATTTGTACTCATATATATATGGCCTTGTGGCACTCTTAGATAATATACAATCCAGCTTCTCTAGCATCACTATTTCAACAGTTTATGAGCCCGGTCCCCACTACAATCTTTACTAAAAATACTCTATTTATATCTTACGATTAAGAGCCTCAAAACCCCTAACCCACTTACAACCATCCTAGCTCTTCAGCCACAACACTATCACCATCCATCACTCTACATCGTCACCTTCCAAACCTCCTCCACTCTAAAAACATGTCAAACGAAACATTCAAGACCGATAATGGCAATGTGCCCAGGCTGACCGAGGAAAACGACCTTGTCTGGAAGCAAAAGATTCGCCAAGTCCCCTTCGCCAAGAAAGCCAACAATATCGTCACCGGTGTTGAACTCCTCCCTGTCGGCAACGTTGTCGCCCTACGCCTTCTACAAGACAGCTGGCATGACCGAGCAAATAAGGCACTAGCACAAATACACCTCGGATGCTGCGATGAACTCCTTTCACTCATCAACGATATCGACGACCCTGTGGAAATGTGGGAAGCACTTAGGGACCCACATGACAATGCCTTAACGTAACTCCGCCGCACTCAAGTTCTGCGGAAGTTCACCGCATCTCGACCATCGCCAGATGAAAGGGTCACCCAGTACTGTATCAAACTAATCGCCTTCCACAAGAAGTTAGTCGGCACCACCGAAAATATCACCGATGACACCATGAAGACACATATCTTCACTACCCTATCTAATCCATATGAAATGACCATCCAAATTCTTGAACACTGGATCCCAGCTCCCATGGCCCAGTGGTATATGGATGCGATCAACCAAGATGCCGAGTGAACGACCCTAACCAAAGAAATCCGTGATGCATCCACCGGAGCGGCCGTATTCTCAGGTGGCGGAAATCTTGGCCTTGACGAATGTATTGGCTCCCACTGCGGTCTATCAGGACACTTCAAGTCTGACTGCATCCACTTCAAACGTGCCCGGGATCAACGCAACACAGTCAACAAGAGCGCTGCATCACTAGCCACCGCCGGAGATTGCGACCTAATCTGAGTGGCTGACAATGCGACCGCTCTCACCGGAGCCTCTGCCCGCAGCTGCATGGGTCATGGATTCCCGAGCATCTCACCATATGTGCAATGACCACACGCGAATCAACTGAACCAAGAAACTTCGTCAGCCAATAGTCATTGAGCTCGGAGATGATAACACAGTCACAGTAAGGCCTCATTGTCTCAGTAACATTTCACAGGAGTACGAAGTCAATGCTCTCTACACGCCTACGTTCTGGCTCTCGCTTGTCTCAATCAATCAATTAGACACAGCCGGGTACACATTCACATTTGGACGCGGCAAGTGTTCCATAACATCTCCATCAATCACCATTACAGGCAATAGGGTCAATGACCTCTATATCATGTCTCCCGCAACTGCACTTACTTCGATAGTACCAAGCATGTCTACCAAGTCCACTTCGAGAAAGAAGAAGAGAAAAAGACCATCATTGTGTGCACACATCACCATACCATCATCGAGCGCACATACCACCGTCCATTATCGAGAGCACATACCACCGTACCATCATCGAGTGCACATATCCCCGTACTATCTATTACGCACTCCACTGAGTCTTCTACTACAAGCTCACTCCACACCGCCTCTCCAAGTACAGCTAGCACTGTACCTCTCACAACGACCACTCGGAAGCCTCTCACAATCTTAGGCTCATGACTGTGGCATCGCCGTCTAGCCCACACTAATCCTACTGCCCTATGATCTCTAATTGATGGATATCCAAAAGACGACTCAATGTGCACCGCATGCATCCAGTCCAAGCACAAGCAGCAGATCATCAAAGTCAAGACCAAGTGCACAAAAAAGCCATTTGAACTCATACATTCAGATGTGGGTGGACCAATCTCCACGCCCACCGCCGCCGGCCATCGCTACTATATCCTATTCATCGATGATTACACATGCTACACCTCTGTTTGGGTCTTTGCAGATAAAAAATCCAAAACATGCATCTCAGCCTAACAATCATATCAGGCCTGAGTTGACTCCATGGGATACGAAGTGAAGCCATTTCGGTGCGATAATGGCTGCGGAGAATATGACAACAAAACCTTCTGACTGGGGCTCGCCGCTCGTGGCACAACATACGAACCATGTGCTCTGTACGCTCACCATAAGAATGGAGTTGCTCCACCCATGATCCAGACCATCACCGAGAAAGCACGATCTATGATGATGGAATCCCCGGCGCCACTTGTCTTTGCGGGAGAAGCACTCAATACCGCAGTCTACCTCCACCACCGAACCCCAAATGAAGGCCTCACGAAAAGTGATGACAGCGACGGCTATCAAGCACGATATCCCACTCCATATGTAATGCAGCATGCATTTCGCAAGCCCTCTCCAAACAACAGCAATAAACTCTCGTACAAAGCTCCTCTCCACCACCTTCGGCGATTCGGCTGCTATGCCAGTCCACTTATCCCCCAACCGCAACACAATGGAATATTCAGCCCAAGATCCCAGCCTTGTAAGATGGTCGGTTATGTACACAATTCAACTACACTTTGGAGGAGATGCGACCTGGCATCCCAAATAGTTAGGTCACAGTCGAATGTCATTTTCGACGAGGAGAGAAACACCCACACATCATGTCTACCTGGAGACCACACAGACATCTTTGAGCTACCAGAAGAGACGGAATATATCGAGGAAATCGACAGTCGAGATGGACAACTCCAAGCACAAGACAATGAAATGGGTGGAGATGGACTTCTCCATGACCACGCAGGAAACAGTCCAACAGGTAAAGGCCACGGAAGTGGTGATCATGACTGAACTGACAATGATACAGATCACAGTCTGCCCGACGCTAACAACCGTCGAAGTCTCGCTGCAAGTACTGGTGTGAGATCACGTCCTCCGGACAAGGAAGACCCACCACCGGTGACCAGAGAAACTGTCATCCACAATCAACATCTCCGCCGCAAAACCGACAAAGCCCGCTCAACGGCAGCCAAGAATAACCAATCATACCATCCACCACACACGAATCGTATCACAAGAAATCAGGTTAAGATTTCCGCAAATGCACTAATCATCATGGCAAAGGCGCTCGCAGCGACATCCATCAACAGCTATCAATTCACCTACGCGGAGGCGATGCACAGTTTACAACATGAGCACTTGAATCGAGCAATGGAAGAACAGTGCACATCGATTCTGCTCAATAACACATTCACAACTGTCAACTCCCGGGAAGCAAGGCAATTGCGAGTCAAGCCAATTGGCTCCAAATGGGACTACAAGACGAAACACAATCCTGACGGCACCGTACGATACAAAGCACACCTAGTCAATAAAGGCTATGAACAAATGGATTTTGGGGAAACTTATGCCCCTGTCTGAAAACTCACCACTTTTCGATATCTCATCTCCCGGGTCGGAAAGCATAGCTGGAACATCGATCATTTGGATGTGGTCACTGCTTTTCTGAATCCAGAGGTCGATGACGATGATATCTATATGACGCTACCCAAAGCCTTGCCGCAAGTCCTCAAAGCACCTACGATTGTTGTTCGACTAAAGACAGCAGTTTACGGCCTCAAACAAGTACCATGACCTTGGCACAAAGATAATAACACCTGCTTGCTCTCTCTGGAGTTCACACAGTCCATGACTGAACCCAACCTCTATCTCCGCAGCGATGGTATTCTAATGCTTCTGTACCTCGACGACATCTCGATGTTGTACCCAGAAGACATGACCAAAAGTGAGATTGAAGTCATGGCCAGGTTCTCGGAAACATACAAGATCACAAATCTCGGCCCGGCACGCCAATTCCTCGGCATAGAAATCCACCGCGAGGAAAACGGTATTAGCAACGGCACTGGCTCCGTCACCGGCACAGTCATCGGCATCAGTCTTGGCCAGAAGGCCTTCATCACCACGATTCTCAAACGATTCAATATTCAGAATGCTTACGGTGCATCAACTCCAATGGATCCTAATGTGAAGCTAAATCTGGCCGAGGATCGGGGGGAGAAAGAACTAAAAGACATGTAAGGCTACCAGGCAATTGTCGGCTCTTTGATGTACGCGGCACTTGCAACTCGGCCCGATATCTCATTTGCAGTCACTGCACTTTGCCGATACAATTCCCATCCTGTCCCCGCCATCTCACCGCCGCCAAAAGAGTTCACCAGTATCTCAAATCCACAGCCGACTTTCGACTGCATTTTAGCAGCAGCACAACTGGCAGCAATGATCAATTCACTGGCTACACGGACTCGGATTGGGCCAATGATAGTGCCGACCACACATCTCAAGTTGGTCACGTCTTCCTTCTCAGAAACGGAGCTGTCTCGTGGCAGTCACGAAAGCAAGATCTCATCGCAATGTCAACTCTCGAAGCCAAATACATCGCTTGTTCCGGGGGCTCACGCAAAGTAAAGTGGCTACTCCAGCTCCACCGAGCCATACACGGCAAAGACGCATCTCCGCTCCCGATCAATTGCGACAATCAGGGCGCACTTAGTCATATCACAACTGGGATCATAAAGGCTCACACAAAGCATATCGACATTTGCTATCACAATAGTCGAGATCTCAACGCCCGCAAGATAGTTGACTACTTCTACGTGCACACGAACGAGAATGTGGCAGACATACAAACCAAGGCCTTGACGCAGGATAAGCACGAGAAATTCACAAAGGCGATGGGGCTATGGTAAATGGTTGTTTCAGTTTTCTTTTTGGGCACGCAGATTTCCTTGTCTCTCTATGGATGGCCATCCTCAGGCTACGGTAGTACTCTTTCCCTGCTCACTCTCGTAGGGTTTTAAGGAGGCTACTATGGGAATCACTTTGTTTGTTTGTTTGTTTCATCTCTTTCTATCTGTTTTCTTGCTCCACGGTGTATAGCAAGAGGGGGAGTATTGCATGATAGGTCTCTGTCTTCTGAGGCCAGAGATGAGTCTCGTATGGCCAGAGATGAGTCTCGTATGGCCAGAGATGAGCCTCGTATGACCGGAGATTACTGTCGGCCTGAAGAGTCTATACATAGATGCGTACGCACGCATTCACACTTGTACTCATATATATATGGCCTTGTGGCACTCTTAGATAATATACAATCAAGCTTCTCTAGCATCACTATTTCAACAGTACCGAGAGTTTCGTTAGGATCTCGATCTTGAACCCAGGCATCCCAATAGTCCGTCCCGTCCGTCCAAGGCCATGCCCGGGTCCGGACGACAATTTTCGGTGCTCAATATTGCAGGACTGGACGGACCAGGGCATTCCATGAAAAGACTACAAAACTGCGGGGACCTACAATCCATTAATTGACCCCCACAGAAACTGCAGTAGAAGAATTGCTCTGGGATTTAGTTGCTTTACCTATGTCAGTTGGAATTTATTTCACCCCGAACTCTCACTCCCGAGCCGGATATACTATATCTGACCCTGGTCAAGACTATCATATCTGTATCAGGCACTGGTCCTGGAGTTTTCTGCCCGGGACGTATCGGTCCTCCGAATCTCATGCCCTAGACGTGACAACAATGTTAGGCCCCGAAAGACTAGTTCCCTCGGACCGTCGGGAACCCTGATTGAACCCAAAGCCGATCTGAAAGTATCAATAACTGCTTTTTGGGTCGATCCACAAATCGCAGGAAAATAAAGAAATAAACGTAAATTAAAGCTTGTAGATAATTAAAGGCCGTAAGCCGCGTGTTTCCCCCATTACCCTCTAATGCAGCCACTCTCATGTGGCTTTTCTGTTATTACTTGTCCACAAGCGCTGGGCAAGTAGAATCATGTTATAGGCATGTGAAACGAATCACTAAGATAAGTATATTCTGAATATTGTTCTAAATTACAGTAGCTCCAATAGAAAAAACTACGCTTTGACCAACTATTGATCATACTTCACTTTGTGAGTCAACAATACAAATACAAGACCGTGTATTGGGGAGTGTTAAACACTCCACTCTTCTATCACAACTACGGAGCGACTATTTCTTCCCTGTCTCGTGACTATCTTCGAATCATTTTCTCTTTGTTTTTTTTAGCTCCGTTACCTCTTTGATCAACGCCTTATTCTCTCCGCGAAGGGAGGTACATTCAACTTTCAATTTATCATACGCCTTACTCCATGCCTTACTCGCTTCATTGGATTTCTTTCTGTCTTCATCAGATGTATTCCTCTCCCATTCAATCAACCTTCCGGCTTTTTCCCAAAAATCAACCATAAAATCACCACCTTCATACTGTAGCTTCTGGAATGCGGGCTGGCCAAGTAACTCAAAGAATCGAACCGCACAAAACGTGCTAATTACCCGCCGCATTGGTTCCTCCGAGTTTACGAGGGCGTTGGTATTTGCGTATACGTATTGGACCAAATTGACAACGCTTTCGATAATATGTAAATCCTTGCTTGGAGGTAACTGTACAAGGAGTTTATGTAACCTCTTGAGAGCATCGTTTTCAAGCGCGGGGGTATTTGTGTATTGAGCGAGAACGTAAATCTTGGCATGGGCCATTGAGATGGCGGAGAAGTCGCCGTCGTGCTGAGATGTATCGTAGGGCGCTTCAGCAGGTAAGAAGGTAAAGCAAACTGAGAGTGGGGTCAACGGGCGAATGGTATCGAATAGAGAATTCTGCACACTCGGTTCCGGCGATGTTTCAATCTCCTCTTCAGTTGGCGCTGTATCGCAGTCTTCCGAATACTCTGATACCGAATAACTCCCAGTATAAATCCAGTCAAGATAATGCTTAACAGTGCATTCCTCCCATCCACTCCAGTCTACCTCTTGACTGTGTGATTCGGCCCAGTCTCCTTCGCACATCGCACGAATTGTCTTGGAGTTTGATGTTATAAGGCTAGAGTGAACCAAGTAGGGCTTCTTAGCTATGCCCACGAGGAGGGTCAAAGTGGAAGAATCGAAGTGGCTACATAGTTCTACTGTGTTAGTTCACGTCAGGCGGATCTGCTGGGGAAAAACCTACTGGGAAATGATGGACCCGGCCATTCTTAACCTGTTGCGAGAATTACGGTAACAAAATGGCTCTGGATTCTTTGCAAGTTCAAGAGTTGAAGATATATGGGACCACTGGGCGCTAAGTAGACGGTGGTGGTACGGCCATCCTTTGACACCTTCGACGTTGTTGTATTATAATCCCTGCTAGATTAAGTTTACCCCGCATCAGCAGACTGTAGTTAGCTGAGGCCTGCATGAAGTATGCCAGTCGCAGGCAAATCTTAATTAGTTTCATATCCAAGGGCGACAGACTCATGCAGAAATCAAATCTGATTGACTGATTATTTATGTTGTGCATGCAACTTGCCTGCAGCCTGCCTAATCATCTAATAAGTAATGTCTATTCGCGGGGTCGCCCAGACAATTTTCAGTATGCAACAACAGGGCGGCAATTTCCTATTCGGCCTCCCATGCAATCTGCTGATAGAGTACAAGTGTGTGAGCTAATATAATTGCTGTATACGGTGCATACTGAAATTGTTGCCCCACAATGTGTTCAGCCAGTCGGTGTTCCGAAGCGGCCAGGACAGCCTGCGGACTGACTGCAGATTCATTGGCCGGTCAAATAAAGTCCACCATTACGATGTCCGATTTTGGCATAATCCGATAAAGTCCAACGTCTTAGAAGACTGGGCCATGGAGTGTTGACCTACAGATACCTGTAGCAGCCTGCATGATTCTCTGCGAACATAAATACTTGCTTTATGCGCTGGAGAAGCACGTTTGTAAAGGTGGAAAGTAAAGAACTGCGTAAGTGGGTTGATGAATGTTGTCAGTGTACAGATTTACCTGTACTTAAGCAATTATTTCGATCAAGAGACAGTAATAATGGTTCCCCAAGTGGTGGATGCTTCACTGGGTAGAGTATAGTCCAAATTATGTACTATAGGCATGGTTGTGAGGCATATTGGATATCACTCGGTCACCAGTGCATCACTCGCTTCAGGGTCCGTTAGTCGGAAGACTGCCGGCATCTGCAGTCCAATAGTCTAAAAACCCCCAAGACGGAAAATTATACTCTCAGACAGGGTACGGTCTTGCCCGGACGCGAAGGACTTTTGGGACCCCTGGCCACACCTTGATAGTAGACTGTAGATATCTACGGTCCGTCCAGGTCTCATGTTCTCAGACTTTGGTCGGCCTGGGTCATGCATTGTATGACCCTCGTTGGCACAGACCGGTACAAGCCGTGGCCTTATCTGACCGGTCTCGACTATTCGTAACAATGCAGCCAGTTAATGAAAAACGCTGGAACTTAGTTGGTCGTAATAAATACCTATACACATGAAATGGGATAGTTTGGATCATCTTTAGCGCTGATTCAATCGATCCAAGTATGATTAAATGTTGCACTCGGTCGTTACGAGGGTTGTGGTTGGATCATTTTGACGCAGTCACAGTACATCACGCCATTTGGCTTGTTTTGGCAGATTGGAAAGAAGATTAATTATATATAACATGATTTATGGCAGTTGGAGAGCTGGCGAGAAGTACTGAAAGTACCATCGGGTCTGTCAACCTTGCACTTAAAATTAAGTTGGATATGGAAAGGAATTATATCAACAGGAAAATTGTAATTGAACCAGACTGTAAGAGGTTCGTAAAGTACAAAGGCTACTGAGAGCATCAAGTTTGCAACAATTATAGCTCAACAATAAATAGAACGAGTATGCCAAACAGACAACATTACAGTATGTAAAGGTTCAGTGAGAGCCTCCAAAGTCCGAGTGCTTGGCTATGCGACGGCGCCTTCTGACTAGCCACATGGTTCCGCATTATGATATAGTGAAGTATGCTCTTATTTGAACCTTGAAGGACCGATGTAAACTTCTTTCGGGTATCTCAGGGTATGGTAGTCGTGAGTGCACTGGGGTGGAATGCATGGTGAGGCGACTACAAATAGTTTAGACTGTTAGGCAGCTGATTGTTTGTAGAGTCTTATTTTCCAACGCGAGCAATTAGAAATTTAGCTTCAAAATAGTCGTCAGAAAACTGGTGCGGAAAGTTCAGTCGGCCAGTGAGCAGCTCCATCAGATCACTTACAGAACCGCCGATTCTGTGCCAACTGATATGGACTGTCACTGAACTTGTATATAATATTACAGAACTTCGTGGTTCAATTCCTTATACTTACTATCCTGGATCGTAACTTTGGCATTCCCGGCCCGTTTGTGCATGGCAACCGACCTCACCTTTAATTATTTAGCAATGCAACCACAACTCTGTGGAGGCGGCCTGGGAGCACTATAAACTTAGTTTCTTATGTCTTGAGAGTATTGTGGCAAAAATTAAGGACTGTACAGGAATGGGGTGCCGATAAAAATGGCAGTTTTTGTTGGGAGGGTTGTCTCAAGATCAGCTCCCCAAAAACTCGAATGTCACTGTACAGCCCAGATGGATAACTCTGCCCATAACACCCCAAAATATCCTTCAAGCTTAGTGCTAAGGACATGCTCTGAAGTCCTAATATCATTGCGCACAAGGAATTCCATCTGCAATGTGTCCGAGAGCTGAGACTCAGAGGGGGGATACCAATTCCCATCACCAGCTCCCATAGTGAACAAGGCTAAAACCCACTTTGTCAAACATCAAAGAGGGCATATAATTACCCCTCAGCCAGAGCTGGAGTTGCGGGCAATTGTCAGTACACCTTGAGAAAGCAAAGTAGCTGGGATGGTGGCTTTGCCAGCAGGAAAGCCCAGCCAGCAATACCAAATCAGTTCGTACTGGACTGGACTATACCGGGACTTGTCTACCTCCGGACTAGTAAAAACATTGGAGGAGATAGACAGGCTTCTCAATAGTCCAGGCGGCCCCCAGTCTGTCAGGGCCTGCCATTGTCGTCCTGGGCGGGGTGTGTATTGAGACCCCTGGGCCCTGAACAGAGATCTAGCGGAGGTTACCACCCCCTATCTTGAGGTTCTTTAGATCCAAACGACTCATTGCGTAACAGATTACATAGCATGCAACTCTCAAATCCCATACTGGGCACAGGTTCCTTGTAACAGGTGTGGGTGAGCAAAATCAGAGTTAAGGCCAATCCCCGCCACATCACTCGCTTCACCCAGCCATCACTCGGCTTATATAAGGGCCTCGTCGGCGCGGAAGTCTCCAAGTCCAAAAACTCTCTGCCCGACAAATCGTAGTCCCGGATCGAGTAGACATCCCCCACCCCGGACGAACTTTTGGGAAGACTGAAGATCAAGCTGTAGATCGAGCTGTAGCAAGTGGTTCGTAAGATTCTCGGCATTTGTTTAGTTCCATCGTTTGCTTTCTGTTTTACATACGATCTTGGCGCGTGTACGGCTGCTGCAATTCAACCGCGATGCGGGTCCATATCTGGACTGTCTCTGGAACTGTTTCATGGTTATCTACCTACGAAGTGAATTATTGGTCTAGCTGACCGCTGGTGCAGGTTTCCCACGTATCGGGAACTCCCGTTCATACATACCTCCACGAATATTCATGTTATGTAGGTACCTCAGATCACGTCCCACCCGTCTCCACCCTACCACTACCATCCCTTCGTCCCTCTTCCGTCCCACTCTCTCTCTGCTGTCCTCACTATGTACACCCTCCCATTCACCCACCCCCAACTCTCGCAGCTCCTCTCCCTTTACCTGCGCTTACACCAACTTCCCTGTCCCTCCCCGGTCGAGCTACACGCCAGTATCACATGCACCTTCGACGTCAGTCCCGAAGAGCTCCGGGCCGCAGCTCGCCATGGTTTAGACTCTTTCGGATAGCATAAGGTTGCGGCCGCGACGGCAAAGAATGAGTTGGAACGGAGAGACAGGACGCAGCAGAGTTGGACGGTTCCGGTGAAATTTAGGGAGGTGATGGTAGCATCGGGGGTAACGGTGCAGGAGAAGGACAGAGCGGGGGTTCCTGCTGCTCTGAGTCTTGGGGTAGTGGGCTTCGGTACTCCGGCCACTTCTCGCACCGGATCTAGAACTCCGACGACGAAACTAGTTGGAACAACCACACCGACAGCGAAACATATTCCGCTTCCGGCACGGAAGACTTACGCCGAAGTTGCCACCTCGCCACCACTTCCTGGTTTTTCTTCTCCGCTGGCTACTACGAAGGTAAGTACTCCTCGCCGCCCCCATGCACCCCTGCTACTCCGCGGCGCTCATGCACACCCGTTCGCAAACCTTTGCCGTCGACCAACTCGTCGGCCGAGTTGAGTCCGCTTGTGTTAAGGGATTGGTACGTCATTAACCGCTGTTCTGTTAGTGTTCCTGTGAAGCTACTAGGACTGTTAGGAGAAGGAAAGACGGCGCACCCTTCGGCAATGCCGTGTAAGAGGAGTGCAAGGGTGGTATCCCCGTTGAGAATTTGGAGGTCGAGGGGGAAAGAAAACGATTAGAGGGGACAGAAGTGGAGGAAGGGTGGCGAGAGGTACCACGTTTGTGATTTTCACGTGCGGGGAACACAATGGTACCTGTGAGGTTTGTGCATTTTTCTCTGAGGCAGGGAGAGAAATCGATTTTAGAAGTTGCTGCTTTCTTTGTTTTTTGCACGACGCGGTAGACTTACACAGGGTGGTATTATCGGCTATTGTCCCGAGGAAAAGCTTGCGTTTTGTATTTGTCAATAGTTTCAAACCGCTACGAGTGCTACGCTAGTAAGTATTCCGAGACTAGTTTGTCAAATGCTTAATGCTCATTAAGTATGGTCATTGTTATGGAATGTTTGTCATGGGGAATTACTTATGTTTCAAGACAACAGTGACTGTATGCATCTTATACTTGTCACATCACCACTTGATTATTCCCGGTGTATCTGATTCAATTTTTTGCGCAACAAATTTCATGATCGCATGAACCAATGTCTAGTCCTAATTGAGCATTGATGCTATGTTGGTCAGACTAATGAACTCTATTAGTACTCATTTAATTCCTTCCGCATCGCACAGAAAGCAAAGACTCAAAACAAGCTATCCCCAAACTTCTGTGCAACCCAAAACATGACATTTCCCAGCACATCGCCGGGTTTCACAGAAATCACTTCAACCCACCGGCATAATTCGCAAGTCTATGTATCCTCACACCGCAACAGTGTTACATACACCTCTGCGATACCATAATCTTCTTTTCCCGTCTGTCCCCGGACATCTTAGCATCCTTCCTGCTCTGGAAATGGCATTCCGTCGTGTCACAGCATTACCCTCCCATCTTCCGTACTCTGAACTGTCTATCCAACAACCAAGTTACTTTCAAACCGTTGAACTGATCGACGAATAGCCAAACCTTACACCCTGAAAACCAGACTCGATCTTTGTTAAGCTAGCAATTTTGAGAAGACTGTACAGCTTTTGATGTGGAAAACTGAAATTATGCCATCTGTAACCTCAAAGCCCTGATTCAGGATACTGTCGATTGAGATTCATCGAGCCACTATGGAAAAGACATCCATTGCTTACTGGCTCAATGAATATCAATACCACAGCTGAATAACTCCTCGCACTTGGCAGTGGCTAATATACAAGTTCGGATCCAGGAGCCCGAGAACTGAAGTAGAGTCATTGTGGGTAAACTGTGCAGCCTGCAGGTAGACTTGGATATAAGAAGTGTAGCATTTCCATATGCTCAGGTTGGCTAAACCAAGCGGATTGGGGCCTGAGACGCTGCATTTATCAATAGCCGCCAGGGATGAATCCATTCCGTCTATCGGCGCGGCATTCAAGTCACTAGAATGTCGCCCAGTCTCGGGCAGGATGTTTCAGGACGGGCCCCAGAAGGTCGACACAAAGTGCCTTCCAGCGTCAAAGTTACTAGTTAGCCGCGAGTTTTGCGCTGGTTAGAACCAGCGTGCAGTGGAGGGATGCTTCGGTAGTTGTTTGTCGTGGGGATACAACTGGAAGGTTTGTGGTGCTGCGGACATGGTGTCAAAGTATATCTGCAAGTATCACTCGGTCACCTATGATCACTCGTATTATTGTCATCACTCGGTGTTACAGATGTGCATGAGCCGAAGACATGTTACAGATCAAATAGACGGCCGATGTTGCAGGGGCTAATGCCTCCTATATAGATCTCGAGTCTATCGCCTTCTCTCTTCTCTGTACCTTAAGTCTATACACCTACACAACTCTCCTCTTCCATATTGTAACACTCGGAATACTAGTACATTGGGTATTGATGTACCAATTTATACATTATGGGGTTAAGACTGCATACAAACCTATAGAACGTCAGTCAAGAGTTGGACTGCCAACCAGCGGAAGCATCACACAACTCCAGGGTTCTGCAAGACATTCCAAACCCTCCCAGACCTATGGAGACTTCAAACCAATACCAGGATTTCTTACTGTTTGGTACTGAGGCTTAGGTGGGAATGTGTCGCCTGCATGCTGGAGACCAATACAAGATTTGACTCCTCGTCCCTGACAGAGTGGTTATGCAACGTAGACAGTCCGGGTTTAGTCTAGTTCAGTTCGGGAGCATTATAGACTACATCAGATCAGTCTAGCAATTCATCAGGCCGGTTCAGACTTAGTCTAGACTGGACTTCATGGTAGGGTTAGGTTTAAATTTGCTGGAATCGGATTGATAATTGGTAAATTTGTTTACACGAGGGAATGGAGATGGAGAAGAAAATGAAGAGAATGAATTGTCTACCAATAGAAAGGAAGGAAAACAGTAGACTTATATACAAAAGACAGAGAAAAAAACACTCCCGCCCAGTTCGCATACAGAATTTGTGCAATTCAACGCCCAACCCTAACACAACCACAAGTTTGTTGTTGTTTGTAATTATATTTATATGCTAACGTACTAGCTAAACATGCATGCGACCATTACTGATCAACCCAAGGACAAGTGATAACGTCCGGAAACATACGCCTCCCATCAGACTAAGGATCTCACCCAGAGGCCAAGGGATTACAGCTCTATTCCGCACCATCAGCATCGGGCCGCAAGCTGAGGAGGAGTCCTAGCCTCGGTAGTGATACTGAGCATCGGGTATGATAATTGGTTCCAGGTGTGATGCTTGTCACCCTCTAGTATAGTGTTCTCATTCTATATATGCCTATCTTTCCTCCCTCTTTGTATAGCTAAGAATCTAACATCTTTCATCTCTCTTTTCAATTGTTCTCAAAAGGTTGTTCGTCTTGCGGACTTCACATCGGACAGGCTAAGATGTACAATCTCAAATACTATGCTATTGCCCTACAAAATTGGATCCTCTCATCCTAGTTACAGCCGTCCACAGTAATGTTCATCACTATTCCGCTCTGCACATATGTTCCCCTTAAACTTCATAGCTTAGTATGCAACACACTTGTCAATGTCTCACAAAGCATCAGAGATCCTAAACGGATTTCTGCTCCGGTGGTTTTCTGATTCAGTTAGTTTTTTGCAGCACAACTCCCCTCACACATGGTGCGCTCCAATTGTTCCGGATGTACTCTAGGGCGACATTAAATTATACTGTAGCCTGCTAGGGCCCTGGAGGCTGTTTATTACTTGTTGTGATGTGGAGGGAAGAAATGTATACGCGCATTCTGTGACACAGAATGAACTAGATGGAGAAAGACGCGGCTTATACACAGAGAGTCTTCGGGTATGCCGGTGCCACCCTTTGCCTCTCACCACTCACCACTGCTTAAGTCGAATTTAGCAGCTCGAACAAACCAACAACAAAACTTGGGTATTTAATAAAAGCCATGTTTCCATATAGCCTCTCAGAGTTGTTTAGATTTGTCGGTACGCTCCAGTCTTCAATCTCAATGCCCAGTTAAGCTCTGAATCGCCGGCCTCATTTGGAATATGGAAGCCACGGATGTTTGATAGGCCGCTGGTGAACAGTCTCATAACCTCACAACCTCAACCCGCTACGTTAAATAATATCTGCCACAACTAACACTGTTCAGGAGCTCAACTCCCAGTACTGATGTTTTCCATGCATGGAAGTTGGTGACACCTTGAATCCAAGGAAGCTCGGAACATTGCAGCGAGGGCCGCTCCGTCTTTTGGGAGCTCGCTGATGCTTGAGCAATGCCAAGCATAGAATTGGAATACTGCAGGTGGCAATGTGTATCTTACTAAGACTGGCTAAATCAAACGCAAAATTATGTACCTTCTCACTAGTACATTCAACGACTTATTTTATTTGAAGTTTCGTAATTGGTTGCGACGTAGCCCGACAAACTATCTAGCGGAGCGAAACCACGTCGTTTGCAGGCCAGAAAGAATACTAAGCTTGGCCTAACTACGAGCAACCCCTGTGCGCAGCGACATGGTGGTGTGTTGCTCGTTGTCGGCAGTTTTCCTTAATACATCCGCTAAGTTCTGCACTGTGGGCTTATCTCCGCGCTCTGTTTGTGACGTAGGGTGTAGTATGGAGCTGTTGCGATTGGTTCCTGCAAATCACAACCCTGTCTTACATTTAGCGCGGCGCTAATTTGGAACTCAAAGTGTGGTACATATGCAATGTCATCAAGTTTAAGGTTCCGATTGGACGAAAGGTGTTGGTGTGGGTCGCTGCAGTGCGAGCTTGTTTGTCTTAATCATAGTAGTGTGCTAACACCCCGCAATTTTATTTCAAGTTTTCTAACTAACGAAACAGCGGACAAAAACATTCTATCGCTCCAAGTAACGATTTTTCGAAAAGTTCATCTATTCAAGCGAATACCTCGTATAGTTTATTAGACTAACTTCGTATAAGAAATTCAATGGCATCTCACGGAGAGCATCTGGCTTCGGCGGAGTCAGATGATTCCTTTGGTCGCTTCCTGTCCACTACGCTTGCCGACCTCATTTCGCGACCTACCAATGATGTTCTCTATCTCGGTAATGCAATCGATATGGCCCAAAAAGCTCTCGCAAAAGCACCTACCGACTTTGCCATCCCAGCGGACTACTACAAAACTTTGAATGTTCTATTCGAACGAAAATATCAACAGACAAATGATCTAGAGGACCTTCAAGCGGCTATCGCATGGGCGGAACAGGGAACCACTGTTTTCCAACGAAGCATCGATCAAATATATTGTTTGAGCAACTTTGCTGCCTGCTTGGTTTCTAAGTATGAGCACACTGGAAGTCTTGAGGATCTTTACGAGGCGACAAAGCGAATGAAAGAGGTGCAACCAGAATCCTTTCGGAATCTCGTTATACCACCAAAATCTTTGAATACCCTCCGCGGCATCTTTGGACATTGGGTGCGAGTAAAAATGGCCGTTGAAATATCACTGGTTACGCCTGGTGCAATTCCCGCTACTATTTCTGATCTGGGCTCTCAGGACATTGCAGATCCAACCTGTCTCGACAATGTAATCTATTTGGTCGAAAGTGTTCTGGGATATACCAAGCTAGGACACACCCTTGAGGAGGATAGTTTCGGCCAACTGAGCATCATGCTATACAAACGATATCAACGCATGGGCAATTCAGTTGACCTCCAAAAAGCGATCAAGTTTGGGGAATTGGCCGTAGCCGCAACTCCCCTTCACAATACTAGCCGAGCTCACCATCTAAGCAACCTGATGATCATGCTGAGATGCAGATTCGAGCAGACAGGAAACCTAGACGACCTACAACAAGCGATCTTGCGGGCCGAGGAGGCAGTTGCTACAACCCCCCGGGACCATCCATACCGAACTTCCCGTATGCACAATTTGATGAGCATTCTGAGCTTAAGAGCCCTCGAGACCAGAGACCTAGGCGACATACAGCAGGTAATCTTGAAGGCCAAGGAGGTCATCGCCATAACTCCCCAGGACCATCCCAACCGTGCTAGCCGGATTAATAGTCTGGGTTTGATACTGAGATGCAGATTCGATCTGACAGGAGACCTAGACGACCTACATCAAGCGATCTTACATGCCGAGGAGGTAGTGGCAGCCACTTCTCTGGAAAATTCTGGCCGAGCTGGCTACCTCAGCCTCCTGAGCGATGGGCTAAGATTGAGATTCGAGTGCACAGGAGTCGCTGATGACATACAGCAGGCGGTCTTGTGGGCCCAGGAGGCGGTGGCCTTAACTCCCCTGGACCACCCTAACCGAGTTGGCAATGCAAACAAGCTGGGTATCGTGCTCTGTTCGAGATTCGAGCGGACTGGAGACCTTGCAGACTTGCAGCAGGCGATCCTGCTCGTTAATGAGGTGGTGTCTGCAACTCCGCACGACGATCCGGACCGACCTTGTCATTTGCAAACCCTGGGGCATATGCTGAGCTTGAAATTTGAACGTACGGGAGAACTAAACGACCTACAGCAAGCACTCTTATGTGCTGAGGAGGTGGAGGCTGCAACCCCTCTAGACCATCCTCACCGAGCTAGCCATTTGGACAGCGTTGGGAGCATACTGAGCTTAAAATTCGGGCAGACTGGAGATATTGATGACCTAGAGAAGGCAATTCTGCAGGCCGGGGAGGCAGTGGCTGCTACTCCTCTGGACGATCCTCACCGAGCACACCGGCTGGACAACCTGGGCTCTCTGCTGCATTCGAGATTTGAGCGGATAGGAAATGACGGTGATTTACAACAGGCTGTCTTGCGTACAGAGGAAGCGGTTGCCCTCACACCCCTCGACCATCCCAAGCGCGCTGGCAGGGTTAATAACTTGGGTATCATGTTGCTTTCGAGGTTCGAGCGGACAGCAAACCCGACCTACCTACAGCAAGCGATCTTGCGGGCCGACGAGACTGTGGCTATAACTCCCTTGGACCATCCAGACCGTGCTCGCTACTTGAACAATCTGAGCAATGGGCTGAGCAAGAGATTCATGAGGAGTGGAAATCTAAACGACCTACAGCAGGCAATCTTACGGGCCGATGAGGCGTTGGACGCGACCCCCCTGGACCATCCTGACCGGATTGACCGGCTGGACATCCTGGGCAGCAGTCTGCGTCTAAGATTCGACCGGATAGGAGACATAAACGACCTACAACAGGCGATCTTGCGGGCCGAGGAGGCATTGGCTGCAACTCCCCAGGACCACCCTACTCGAGCTGTCCGGCTGGACAACCTGGGGAAAGGGCTAAGCTCCAGATTCGAGCGGACAGGAGATACTAACGACCTACAGCAGGCGATCTTACGGATGGAAGAAGCGGTGGCCGAAACTCCCCAGGACCATCCTGACCGACCTGGCCAGCTGAACAACCTGGGCAATAGGCTGAGCTTGAGATTCAACTGCAAGGGCGACCTAGACGACTTACAGCAGGCGATTTTGTGCTCAGAGGAGGCAATCGCTGCAATTCCCCTGGACAATCCTGACCGAGTTCTCTTCTTGAGTAGCATTAGTAATAACCTCAGGTTGAGGTTCGAGCGGACAGGTAACCCAGACGACCTTCAGCGGGCGATCTTGCGGGCCGAGGAGGTAGTGGCTATAACTCCTCTGGACCATCCTGACCGAGCAGGCAGGTTGAACCACTTGAGCAACTGGCTCAGCTCGAGATTTGAGTGGACAGGTGACCTAAACGACTTACAGCAGGCGATCCTGGGAGCTGAGGAGGCGGTAGCCGCAGCTCCCCTCCACCATCCTAAGCGAGCTGGCCGGCTGAGTGACCTGGCCAACATGCTGCATTTGAGGTTCGACAGGACAGGAGCCATTGACGACCTACAGCAGGCAGCTTTGTGCATTGAGGAGGTGGTAGCTGCAACTCCCCTCGATCATCCCAACCGAGCACGCTGGTTGAACAATTTAGGCATAGTGCTGAGTTCGAGATTCCGGCGGACAGTACAGAACGACGATCTACAGCAGGCTATCCTTTGCGCTGAGGAGGCAGTGGCTATTACTCCCCTTGACGATCCTAATCGACCTGCCTGGCTGAATAACCTGGGAAACTGGCTGAGGCTACGATTCAACGGGACAAGCGACATTGCGGACCTACAGCAGGCCATCACTCGGGTCGAGGAGGCAGTTGCTGCAACCCCCTTGGACCATCCTGATAGAGCTTTATGGTTGAACAACCTGGGCAATAGGCTGAGTTTGAGGTTCATTAAGACAGGAGATGTTAATGACCTTCAGCAAGCTATTTTGCGTGCTGAGGAGGCCGTAGATGCAACTCCCTTGCAACATTCTCGTCGAGCGACCAATTTGAACAATCTTGGTGACATATTAAACATGAGGTACAAGGTCTCGAAAACCCCCAACGACTGCGAGCGTGCCGTTTGCTGTTTTCGGGAATCCATTGGCCTTCATTTTGCTCGTCCAACTGATCGCATTAATGCAGCGTCAAGCCTTATTCCAATACTTGAAGAAGATGAAAATTGGGTAAATGCCAGCGAAATCGCTGAGATTGCGGTTAATCTACTCCCGCACATTAGTTCACGATCGCTGGGCCAAAACGATCAACAGTACATGATAAAGCGGTACAACGGTCTGCCTTCTCATGCTGCAGCTTTCGCGCTTCAGGCTGGAAAATCGGCGGCTGTTGCTGTGCAAATTTTAGAAGTTGGTCGTGGTGTTATAGCCAACCTCCAATTTGAAACCAGAACAGATCTTACCGACCTCAGAGAGCAACACCCGCTAGTGGCAACTAAATTTGCACAATTTCGCGATGATCTGGATACATCAAACAATCAGCCCATAGCGCATACAGATCCTACTGCACCAAAGCCCTCCCGTCATTTCACCAGCCTGGAACTGGATAAAACTGTTGAACAAATTCGACAGTTACCAAACTTCGAGCGCTTTCTTCTTCCTCCGACTGCAAGTGAGCTAATGATGGCTGCTGATCACCTGCACCCTGTAGTTCTTATCAACGTATGTTCCTTACGTTGCGATGCATTGCTCATTCAACCACATAATATTACCGTATTGCACCTCCCTAATCTGCACGAAGCCGATATCGAACAACATTCAGCTCTTATAAAGTCTCGGAGTTTGGCGAGGCACCAGATGTTGGACCTATTAAAATGGCTCTGGGATGTCATGGCAGGTCCTGTGCTGGATGTATTAGGATTCCGAGAGACTGAGAAAGTAACGTCAGAAGAATGGCCCCGCGTATGTTGGATTCCGACTGGTTCGCTTTGCCTTTTACCCATTCATGCCGCGGGATATCATTGTGAAACAGGCTCGCGGACTGTTCTCGATCGTGTTATACCATCCTACAGCATATCAATCAAATCGCTGCTATACGCACGTCGAAATGAAGCGCAACGGATTCAAAGTGAAACATCGGATAAAGCAGTGCTTGTATCAATGGCCTCGACACCAGGATGTACCGACCTTACATTCGCTGGAAAAGAGATATTAGAGTTAGAGAGTCTCATTCCTGCCCCAGTCCCGAGAGTGGTATTGCACAAACCTCACAAAAAAGCGGTTCTAGCAGCCTTACATGGTTGCTCGGTCTTTCATTTTGCTGGCCATGGCCTATCCCACCCTTCCGACCCTTCAATGAGCACCTTGCTTATGACTGATTGGCAAACAGACCCATTGACAGTTAAAGATTTGGTCACTATGAAGTTCCATCAAAACCCTCCTCTGCTCGCATACCTTTCGGCTTGTTCGACAGGCGACAATCAAGACCTGAAGTTGCTCGATGAGGGTATCCATTTAATGGGTGCCTGTCACCTTGCGGGATTTCGTCATGTCATTGGCTCGCTGTGGGAAGTATCTGATAAGCACTGTGTTGGTGCGGCTAAGGATGTTTACGGTACGATGGTAAAGGCCGGTATGAGCGGTGAATCCGTATCTCAGGGTCTACACAATGCTGTAATGAGTCTCCGGGGTGGCCCCCGCGGCGTGGCATACATGACTAGGGAGTCTAGAGATGCACGCTTGGTTGAGACTGACGAAAGCCCGGAAAATGACATTGGCGATCCCTTTATTTGGGCTGCATATATCCATATGGGAATCTAGAAGTAGGTTGTGAGTGTTCTGTTTTACTGAGGGTAGCATAACTAACCAATTTTCGGTTAGGCACAGTAATGCTTGCATGTAGCGGTAGAAGTTCAGAGTTCTAGGATAGGAGTTTAAGAACATGGTGAATTAGGGTGAGAAATGGGGATTCGGGAGTTAAGTTGCAGGATGCGGCGGCGGAAGTTCGGTCTGCCCTTTTTTTTTCTATTGAGTAATACAATGTTTTGGAAAGTCTCAGAACAAGGTGTAGAGCTGAATGGTTGGTTGATCTCTACAATCTCACACTTGGTGAAACCTTCCGTATCATTGTGATGCGTTCTAGATAGTTTGAGAATTGCGGTCGTTGCTGAAGTACTGACACGCCCTCGAGGGCATCCGCATCTGCCCACTGATAAAGAGAACTGCAGTCATTAGCTGCGAGGTTGAGTAATTGCACTTTCTGAAAGGAGCTGTACGTCTAGTACAACCACTACATAGTGTGTCACTTGATTTTACATGATCAGTAACTGTCGAAACGATACATTCCTGAAACAAGACGCACTGCCGGAATGAAACCCCGTACTAGATATTGACAAGAAGTTTGGCACGGTGGCTTCCATCGCATACGGAGCGGGAGGACTAGAGCCGAAAGCTCTCGAGCATAAGACCGGCGGCTTATGTTGTACCGAACATGCTGTGTGGAGCCTCTCGTGACCGAAACTGAACACAAGAACTAAAGTGCTAGCGGCTCCACCCCTCAACCTAGACCCAACACCACATGATAACCGCTCTCAAAATCCGCCCAACAGCTTACAGCCCCCATTCCGAGGAGAAGGCCTAGCCCCGGTGGTGGTACTCGGCATCGGGCTCCTGTTGTGCTGAAGCCATCCCCGAGAATGGGGTTTTCTTCCTTTAGCAGCCTGCGTATTTCTTTGGTTGTACTGCAGCCAATTAATCTTCTTCTCTCTTCTTTATTGTTCTCAACATTAGATCAAAAGCGTTCGTCATAAGTTACGGTGAATTTGGGAGGTTCAAACTCTGCAATGCGTAGCAACTGACTCACTTCAACGACCCAAACTCCCCTATGTAACCCCTGATCAGTGTTCTCAGCCGTCCTGTCCGTCCGGGATCGCCCAGGACGGGGACGGGACGGCCATGCGCCGTCCGTCCAAGGGCAGGACGGAGACGGTGCCGTACGTCCGAGTCAGGACGGGGGCGGACGGAAAGGACGGCTGTCAACTGATTTTTCACCGTCCCCGGTCGTCAACGGTCGACATCCATGGATCTTTTGCAAAGTACATAATATTCATATAAAACTCATTACAATTCCCCTGATCATGAAACAAGATCTTTCAGCATCTGCTCCATCCGCACAATGTATGACCCCGTTACTCCAAAGATCAAGCTCTGTTGAATCCATGATATCAGGCATTCAGATGCCTCGATGATATTATCCCCTGTTCTAGTCCATTCACGGAGGCGGTTCCTCCGCGGAGAGACCGGTCCATTCGCGGAGTCCCACCCTCCGTGAATGGACTGGTTCATTCGCTGAGTGTACCCCACCTCCGTGAATGGACTGGTTCATTCGCGGAGTGTACACACTTTATTAATGCACTGCACGCATATATGCGCACGCATGTATGCACACTTGGCTGGCCATATCCAGTTGAATTCAATCAGCGCAACTAAATTCACATCTTCCAAATATCGAAACTCACCATCTATATCGTAGTTGATGGTTGTATTAGTTCCTAGCAGCGCCATCTGGTACTTTCAATCTTAAACGGAACACAGCTCTGCCTGGGCCCAGTCAGAATCAAACGCGACTTCGACTCAGCAAATACACAAGGAGAGGCCTGGGCGCAGACAGATTCCACTACCGCTGATGATTGCAACAAAAGCGCCAAGGAAAGCACTCCAATGATTTGACCGAACTGGATACTGAGGAAGGAGAGGTTAACGAGGAGGAACAGGTCACTAGTAAGGAGAAGGAGGAGGAGGAGGAGGAGGAGGAGGAGGTGATGGAGGAAGAGGAGGTGATGGAGGAAGCGGATAATGTGGAGGAAGCGGGAAACTAGCAAGAGACGGTTTCAAATGATGACATTGAGCATTGTGTAATTGTAGATGTACGACGACGTTGAGGCATACAGCTCGTAGGGATCACGATGAAGGTGTACAGAGTAATTTTTTTTTTGGTTGAGCGTAATTAGCACTTTTGTATATACACTCCGCGAATGAACCAGTCCATTCACGGAGGGTGGGACTCCGCGAATGGACCGGTCTCTCCGCGGATGAACCGCCTCCGTGAATGGACTAGAACATCCCCCAAGCTGTTTCTGATGTCACTAATCAGCAACTTTGCACTGCTGAATAAATATATCCTGTAACCGCCCAATAACGGCCGGGGACGGTGGATGACCGCCGATGACGGTGTTTTCACCGTTCGTGGCAGACAACGGGCGTCCAGCCGTCATTTATATGCTAGGACGGGACGGACGGATTTGGTGCCGTCCGTCCTGGCAGGATCTCAGACGGCGCTACCGTCCCCGGCCGTCGGACGGGACGGTTGAGAACACTGCCCCTGATACTGGCTCTTTACTGGCGCTGGAATTGAGGTATTGGGCCAGCTTGTAGGTAGTTTGAAGAGTGAAGTCAACCATCTGGTTCATCTGAGCAAAGCGCACACAGTACCATTCTTTGTCGAAGACAGGGACGATTGGAGGCCTGCTAGGGATGCTTCATGACTATCCCCAGCGGGGGGTCGGTGGATGTTGGTTAATTATTATAGTTGTCTTGAATTAGTCATGCAACCAGCATTTACAGTCTAGTGTAAACCATGAGATGCAAACGGCATGAGATTCCCATACAAAAACCGCTTCCTTGTACGTGTGCATGGGATATAGAAGCAATCGCCCTAACAAATCCTAGGTTTTTTTCGAAAGTTGCAAATAATGGTAAATTTCTCCGTAACTACACAATTGAGACACGATCGGCGACTAGAGTTTAATCAATAACTCCAAGGGCTCCCGGTTAATAAAAATCATGTCAGTTGGACAAGATTTGAGGAAGCTGAAAATGTGAGTGAGAATCCATGAAGCTGGCGGATTGTTGCCTTCTTTCTACTGCCCCTGTTTTATCACTAGTTGTAAATTGGATTCGCTAGCAACGATATCAGATCATAAATGTCATGCTAGCTATCGATTGGTACCAGTCTTGGCATATTCAGGTTGGTGGTTGTTATGATAGGTACTATTTCTATGTTGCAAATGAGGAAGACCCTCTCTACAGAAACATAACTCAGGTAATTTTCGCACAAGTAACATTTTACAGTATCTAGAAACTGCAAAGATGAGCCCAAATAGTGTTCAAGCATGCTAAAGAAACTCTGGCTGTGAAGGCACTAAATTCCAGCCAGAATTGGGTGAGAAATCGAGTGGGGTAGGTAACCCTCATCCTCTTCCTCCACCAGAAACCTCCATAAGTCCACTAATTCTTGGTCAAATTCCACCTCCTTGTGCATAGTGTAGGTCTATTATATATTATGGATTCTGCGTTATCGTTGGCCTTGTACTGGGACCTGCTGAGGACCTCTAGGGGGTCCGCTGGGGGGTGGTAGACACACCCCTCCTGTCGATCTCCAACCAGTCTCAGTACCTGGCCAACAATAACGGGGAATCCATTAATATATTGTATACCTACTCTGTGCCAAAGGGTGTCTAATTTGACCAAGAATTGGTGGAGATATGGTGTTGGCTGATCGGGGGGGAGTGCCAACCTATAAGTATTGCTTTCAGGCTTCAGACTAGATAACCCCCGGCTTTGGTAATGCAGTTGTGTCTGGGTATGGTATCTTTCTTGAAGGTCTATGTCTATCTTGTTCTCTCTAAACAATTCAACATCGGAATCGTGCTTTCAACATAGGGCCCGGCTGTCCATCGAGTGAGGTAACATTGATTGCGTGTGATGGAATAGTGATCGCGAGTGCTGAAGTGATGACAATGTAATGATCCCAAATGAACAAATTGCACACCATCTCACTGGGATACAGTGCAGTAATATAGCGCTCCCTCTCGTGCGATTAGAGATTCCAAAGCCTTATACTGCTTGTCGGATATTCTAGTATCTTGACACTTAATTATAAGCGCGCTTGGCGACACTTCAAAAGTTTGGTGACTGCATACCAAATTTAGATACTCTGAATATTATTAGAGTCATCTAATTACTGACAAGGGTGGCTGGAGATTTGAAAATTCGGCGAGTAAACTTCTCGGCATGAGATGTCACTCGGCTGGAGCCCGCAGTCTGACTTGCAATGAACTTAATGGTGCATACAATCCCAGTCTCAGATAGGGTTTAACACAGTGCAATGCACAGACTGGGCCGCATTGAACTGCACCATGTATGGCTAGTCTTGCACCGAGCTAGATTAGTGCGCACAGTGTCGGCAAACTCTCAATCATTTATTTGCTTCTTGGCAATGGGTTAGGTGTAAGAAACTATGAAAAATTTAGTTGCTTATTTACCTACGCAGTTATAAATGGGCACAGATAGCCTAGATTTAATATTAACGTACATTTTCGCTATTTTGAAGACGAGGTTGTTTACTTTTCGCCTTGGTTAGCACATTCTTAGTTGCCACGGATGTAGGCAAGATCCCTGTACCGCGCAATTCAGTTCTCATTTTCTTTTGTTTGGGTCAATAGCTGGGTATTCTTTTGTTTGAATCATAAATAGGAAGAATATTGGAGGATTAGGATCTTCCGCACCTAGCTGAAACGCATGTAGCGGAGATGTGGGCACTCTCACACTTTTGGCAGAGTGCATACAGTAAGAAACCAAAAAACGTACAATGTTAGCTCGTCTCCATTTATCAGGTGCATGCGCTCCAAAATTTGATATTTCCAAGTCGCGTTCAAATGCCATGGCCAACTTCTGTGCAGCTGTTGTTGAGTGTTTAGGGACCTTTCGCCCACGGCACCTTTTAATAACCAACAACGCCAACTGCCTCATTATGTCTGGAATTATGGAGATAGGTCTAAACTGCTTGACTCGGAAGCTTCAATGCTTGTATGTTTCGATCATTGAATTTACAATCTGAGAACACCAAAACATGGCACCCCGACCTCCGCCAAGCTCACATATCCTTCATATCCTCATATTTCACTTTCCAAGTATGCTTTCACTCCTGAGTGCACTTCGTGGGTTCACTTCCCTTAACTCCTACGTGTCCCTCCCAAGTATATTCCTAACTACATTTGTAAAGGGTATGATGGCTGTTTCTCGTCGGAGTATTAGTATGTATACTACCCACTTCGTGGCTGTGTGTACGGGTATCCCTTGATATATTTGCACATATCAACCTCAGCCCCTAGAAAAAACAAAACTAGTGCACTGAGATGATTACAGCAGGAATCCGAACGGGTTGCTGTCCGTGCCGATTGTACACTTTAGAAATTCCTCCGCACCACACGCTCTCAGGTATTATTTCGACGGCCTCGTTCCTTCGGCGGATGCGGTGTACTAAACTAGTTCCCATACGGCTACCTACGGGGGGCAGCGGTTATCTACGGGATGTCGGCAGCTACCCGATATCAACTACCCTGGTTGTGCTGGGCCTGAAACATGCAGTAATTATCTCATAACTAGTCATATTTTCGGTGGCAGGCAGGAAAATGTGCCGTGTGCTCAATACAGAGAAGGGGTGTGCAATAGCATAAGTCACTCACTTGGGTAGTACTTTATTCTCTAGTTATCGCCGATTACGGATTAGGTTAGCGTTCCAACACGGATGTATAAACCGAAACCGAAAAATTAATTCGGTCTGCGCGTTTTTTAATTGCCATTTGGGGTGGTGGCTGCTAGAGTATGGCGGAGCCCGCCTCTCTTCCCTCTCACCTCTCCTGATAGCCGGCAGGCTTCGCAATAGTCCGTCCCGTTCGGGCACAAGTAAGCACCGGACCAGACGACAATTTTCGGGGCAGCTAAATTAAGGACGTTTATGACTAGAGCAGCAGAGCCACCTGCGGTCAAGCTCTGCACAATGCGCACGGCGATGCTGTAATAAATCATAATAACATACAAATAAACAATACCCTCTGCTGACTACCAAGCCTCCTCCACTCCCAACTGTAGCTCCATCGCTCTCGTCTGCATACGAACATCTCTGCATTTGCAATATCCTTCAAATCTCCACCAGATATCTCCTCCCTGAACCACGGATTCAGACACTCAATCAGTTGCCTCAATAATATCATCCCCCAAGCGAGCTCGCTGATCTGAAATTAGGTAGCGTCTACTATTCCTCGGGGTATTAGGGTTTGATTTCACAAGTAACTTGAAGTGGAGAAGAGTTACAGACGTGCTAAAACCCTAGCTGAACAGTAATGGAGTCTAGATGATCTGTATGGTTCCGTGAACGACCCCTATGGTCGCTGAAAAGGAGTGTGATGTTCAATTTCATTTCGCAGGGGAAGCAGTGTACGTCTCATGCTCAAGATTAAGTACACTTGGGCTCGCTCAGTGACTTTGGCTGGCTAGCCATAGAGTACAGGTGAATATCGTCTAGACTTCATCGAGCTTTCGTATTTCCATTCGTATTCATTCGTTTCCAAATCACTACAAGTTCACAACAAATAGCATTCAGGCAGCCCACAGTGTCGCAGGATAATTGCTCATTCCTTCAGGCATCCATCCACCGACTGCATATGGACCCTTGTATCTTCAGGCGCCCACAGCATTCAGGCACACCCACGGTTTTGAGTTCGTAGCGACCCCAGCGTCGTATCCCGAAACAGTATCCTAAAACTACAGGCATCTATATCGGGCCTCAAATATTGAGATTCCGCACCGGGACGGACTAGGCTTCCGAAATTCATGCACCGGACGGGACGCCGATTCGGCGCGCCGACAGACGCCAGTCACCTTGGACCGTTGGGAAGCCTGATAGCTGGCTTGGTGGGTACATCCTGTTCCACTACCCTTCTTCCCCTTTAACAACTGAAAGTAGAGCTAGAATACCAAAAGAAATGCTAGAGAAAGACAAACGCCACCACTTCTCTGCTCAGCGGCGTGGGAACTTCCCCACCTCCATAGCCGCGAGAAAGTCCATTACGGCTTGATCCCATATCTCCATGGAAAACAGTTCTGATAGGGTGGTACCTCTTATCCGAGAGAGTACGGTACAGTACAAAATGTGTGGTTTCCCCTGCATAATCTTGAGTTCTATGGTTAATTATCCCATCACTGCAAACACTGCAGGGTCCAATTGTCAGAAAGTCCAGATAAATTTTGCTCTAGTCTCAAAAGGTCCAAAGTTCTCTGCCCCGGTGTTCATTTTCCATCCTAGTAAAGCACCATGCAACACGAACGGCCTATCAGGATACCAGCTAGGATAGTGGGCAGTGTATTTCCTAATTTTTCTCGCTCATGTGCTACAGTAGTGGGATTCCTTTGGAAATGTGGACAGATTGTATCGTCGAAGTGGTTGTCAATGAATGTACGGTTGAAAGCGGACTATTTTATGTTTTCTGACGTACAGGCTCCTTCGTAAACTGCTCGATTTAGTGGCAACTGCCCTCAAACTCGGACATAATACCTACTCATTTCTTCAAACCCTTGCCCGATGAATCGGCCATAAAGAAAGATATCACGACTGTCAACGTCTTCACTGGGAAAGAAAATAACTGTCGATGCTTCCCATAGAGATTACTATACACAGTTGCACAGCCATCTCTTCCGTGCCGTACATGTTTACTCGGCAGTTCACAAAGAATCTCTCTTTAATAGCAATATCCAACTGCCGCACTTCCGTCCAACGTCCCGTCCAATATAAATAGCATCAACTGATGAAGTCATATCGCAGGAAACTGACGACATATAACCCGCGGACTGGCCTTGTGGTGCTGCTGTGTCTGCTGCGTACCGCGAGAGATATCAATGGCAAGACTTCTTCACGTGATTGATCAAAATACGAACTGACGTTATTGAGTCAGGTGGCCCATCAGCAATAAGCGCTCACGGCATACACAACGACTCAACCCATCCGTATGAGCACTCTTCCTGTAAGGCGCAACGTCTGCGCCCGTTAAATCGAACATTCCATAAATAATCAGAATCTCCACATTACCAACCATCTCGTGTGTCCCGTGGAGGTGAAATATATTCGGCCGACTACGTGCTTGCGAGCATGTGGCTAGACAAACAGGGAACGAGAGTACCACCAACCTGGAAGTGCACAGCCTCTCGATTCAGCCCACTGCCATCACAGGTACTAAACTACACCACACCGTATGCGTTCCACCAATACAAAAATTTGCACTTTAATGTTGGAGTGTACCGCTTCGTATGCAGCCCGGCTGATGAGGTGCCCGCCAGCACATTATGTGCCGATAGATGAACATCCGATGTTACACACCTGTCACAAAAAAACGTTGTCGAAAGAACCACCGTGCCGGTTGCTGCTCTCAAAGTGGTCAGAACACAACGATGCGAACATTGACAGATTTGTAAATATAGCGTAAAAATTTGAATAGCGAGTTACCCTAGAGGAGTGGGATTACTCATCAAAGTATGTACCGACATATTTTTGTCGTCACAGCAGGCGAGCAGACACACAAGGGGACGTAATTTCTTAGGGCTATCCGTTCGCCCTGTATACGGACGACACTAATAATTGTACGCAACGTTAGTGCGCTGATGTAGCCACAGCCGAGGGCATAGCGATTGAAATCCAAGGACAACCATTACCACCCCTTGTCAACTCAACGAATATTCTTCGAATTGAAACCATTATTTAAATTCACATGATGTACTTAATGAGCTGTACAAACCCCCGTTATCCATTTTTCCATTGCTTTTGTTATATATGCACACTTAAGGATGAGGTGAAATCTTGACCAAATCCATAGGGCTTTAGTTAGTACATCAGTTGGTGAACTTTTGTAGGCTAGAATCGTAGAATCTGGTCCGAATGGTTCTCACTGTCTATCGCGAAATGCTAGAGAACAACAATAAGCGGAATGATGTACAATGATCAAATAGCGCAGGTTGGGCTTCATCAGTTCAATTATTGGGCACAATTTTGCGCAGTAACCTCCCTATCTGCCAAGGACGCTATTTTTCTACACAGTTAGCATCGCCACCTTACAGGGCGTACCGATTACTCTGAGAAACTCTGCCGGAGGATCCACAGTTAACCCGACGATATTGCTTTAACTCGAGCATTACTGAAAGTCTTGGCACACGTCGGTGGCGAAGCTGTGTGTTTCTGCACGACGTACAGGATGCGGGGTATGCATGCCACTCTTCTTAAGAGGACCGCTACCCTACACTGAGTAACATTATTCACCTCGGCCGCCAGATCCCGGAAAGCAGCGGCTAACCCCTACGTTAACCACGCGGCTTTCTATAACCCTTTACCATGGCGAAAGAAAAAAAGCGGGATAAGATGTTGCGCCATCTACATTTCCGGCGGAGCACATTACTATCGCCGGAACCAAATAGAACGCCGTCACTGATTTCATCGTCAGCTGCATCGAGCACTTTAGCCGCCTTCCAAATTGGTCACAGCTCAGATTCTAAAATTGCATACCCACATCCGTTACCATCAGAACAAACTATGCCGACCTCATCTTCTACGCATCATATGGGTACAAACGCGGATGTTCCAACCAGATCACATTCGGTATGCCAACCAGGGCTAACGACCACCGCTGAGACCTGTAATGATAAAGTGCGAAGCGAGGGGGGACAGGAGGAACAAGCCACTCGTACTGCCAAAGAAATTGAAGTGCAACCATTATGGATCCAGGCATTCAATCACTTGTCCCCCAATGAACACGAAACAATGCAAACATTTCTTCCAAGCCCGGGTTGCAATGATATTATGCCAGCTTTGGAAAGCATTCGGGCACAAATTCTACAGATAGTGGATTCCAAGCGTGATAGGGCCTGGACGATGAAATGGAGGGGCGAGAATATTGTTCTACGCGATATTGCCATGAAAATCGTACAGTGGGTAGACAAGTTCAAGCAGATTGGGGATATCGTTCTTCAGTCCGATCCTGGACATGCTGCATTGCCATGGGCGGCATTTAGATTTCTCCTGCAGGTTGTCACTGACGTTTCTGTTACGTAGCCATTGTTGCTAACATTTGATAGGTCTGCATGCATAGACAGGACACAGTAGATGCGATACTTATTGGACTAGAGAAATCTAGCAACATTATCGACCGATGTGCCGTTTATGAGTCTTTGTACCTCCAGAAAGATGTCGAAGCGTCGAGGAATCTTCAGAAGACCATATTGAAACTCTATACTGCAATACTGAAGTACCTTGTCCACGCTATCGTGGTTTCAAAAGGTGAGTTCTCATTCCATACGGAGTGCCCTTGTGAATATAATTGATTCTTCCGCAGATAATGTACTCAATGGTGTATTTGCCGTGGAGGAACTTTCGAAATCCCTCCATACCGTTGAACGCTGGGAGAGAACAGTTGAAGATGATTCCAATGCTGCTCGAACGCAATGTATTTCAATCAATGCTGAAAGTAACTTTAATGTCAGTAACTGACGGTACTGTACAGACACAGCAGATGAGTTCAATAAATTCCATACAATACTGAACGAGTTGCGCATATCATCGAGGCGATTTGGGGATAGATACGCAAATATTAATCACATGCTTGAAGGTATAATCGTGTCCATAGTGCAACTTGGTATTGGGCATTAATTCATTGGCAACAGTGTCTGATAGATCCCAGATTCTTGAATGGATATCAACAATCCCTTACACCAGCCATCACAAACGTATTAGCGAAGAACGACTGGAAGGTACCGGAGAGTGGCTACTCGCAAGGCAGGAGTACAAAGACTGGCGAGCTTCTAGTGCCTCAAACATGTTATTGCTACGGGGTATTCGTAGGTTACTCTAATTGCCAAATCAGAACACTCAACCAACTAACCCATTGCCCAAAAGCCGGAGCAGGAAAAACCTACATGGTGTATGTTGTACATTCCATCAATGTCTTCCTGATCTTCTAACAGATTATACAGGTCTAAAGTCATTGACACATTAGCCGACGAGCGACAGGAACATATCACTACCAGGAATATGGCATATTTCTATTGCAATAGAGCGGAAGAAAATCGCCGAAATCCCGAGTGTATATTGAATACGCTAATTCAGCAGCTTATTCAAATTGATGACAATCAACTTTTGAAGCCTGTAGTCGACATCTACAGAAATCGCGAACAAAAGGGGCAAAAGTCTTCGAGCCTCACCCTTCAAGAAAGTCAGGAACTGCTCATCAAAATCACGGACATCTATTCTCAGACGACAATTTGTCTTGATGCATTGGATGAAGTTCAACGGGAGATCCGCAGTCATCTACTGAAAACCCTGAGACTGGTGATTGAAAAGTCGAAAAACTTGGTTAAAATATTTGCAACATCTAGGAATGATCCAGACATTCTCCAACAGTTCAGCATATTTCCCAGGATTGATGTACAGCCCGAAGATCATGCCAGTGATATTCACAAGTTTATTAAATCGAAGATAGAACATGCGGTCACTGACAAAGACCTGCTTTTCGGCACAGTCGATGGCGATTTTCAACGCGAAATATGTGATGTTCTTGGAACTCGATCGAAGGGAATGTAAGTTTAAGCCTTGTGAAGTTAGATTCCGTCGTTACTCATGGATTCCGCTTAGGTTTCAGCTAGCAGCACTTCAGATTACCTTTCTCTGCCAAATGGACACTGAAGGCGATGTTAGAGCCAGTCTGAAAGACCTTCCAGATACTCTCACGAACGCGTACGACGAAATATACACTCTTATTCATTCCCAGAAAGGAAGCGCACCTCAGCTAGCAATGAATGCGTTCTGTTGGGTAAAGTTTTCCTACGAACCACTAGCATCAAACACTCTACTTGATGCAGTCAGTGCCCAAGTGAACAGTACTGGTGACTATTCTGAAGTTGGATCGATAACGACCGATACGATATTGAAAGTATGCCAAAATCTTCTTATCTGGGACAAGCGCCTGGACATTTTCAGATTTGCACACGTCTCAGTGGAGGAATATCTGGAGACCAAGTTTATAGAGTCCGAATGCCATGCCTATATTACAAAAATATCGCTTTCACTTTTGTGTTCTCCAAACCACTTCGAGAAATATGACCATACAATTAGTACTAAGGAAGGGCACTACAAAAACCGTCATATTCTGCTATACTCGGCAGCTTTCTGGTCTTGGCACTTCTTCCGTTATGAAGCATTGCAGAACGTTGACTGCTGTGTATTACTGCGCCTTTGGGAGAGATTTATATGCCAGCCTAACTACCAGCGTTGGCTAGACTATCAGGGCACTGCAATTCAGACAACACGGTGGACAAGCGACGGTTTTTGGCAGAAACTCCATGCATTTGCCATAGACCGAAATTCCATTGGAATTTTATCCTCCGCCTGCATCTTTGGGTTGCGTCGAAGGTTCGAGAAATCTTTATTTTGCTTGCGGCCTGACGTAATGAATATCTATGTGAATAAGCTACTTCATACACAAGTCAGTTTGGATACCTAGAGCTTGTGCAACCACTTGTGGAAAAGGGCGCAGAAATCTCTGCAGCAGACGACGACGGGTCCACACCTCTGCACCTTGCTTCGATGAACGCTCACGAAGCGATGGTTAGGTTGCTGCTACACGAGGGTGCGGACGTCTCCGCTGCCAAAAAGGACGGTTCAACACCGCTGCATCTCGCTTCTTGGAACAAACACGAGGCAGTTGTACAGCTGCTGCTGGACCAGGGTGCCAACGTCTCCGCCGCGAAAAAGGACGGGTCGACACCACTGCACATTGCCTTGAGTTATAGACGCAAAGCGGTTGTACGGCTGCTGATAGACAACGGCACTGACGTCTGCGCTGTCAAAACTGGCGGATCGACACCGCTACATCTTGGAGGGGTTCACAGACACGAGGCGGTAGCACGACTGCTGTTGGACAAGGGTGCCGATGTTTCCGTTGCCAGAATGGACGGGTCGACACCGTTGCATATTGCTTTGAGTTACGGACGCGAAGCGGTAGTACGGCTGGTGCTGGATAAAGGCGCTGACGTTTCAGTTGCCCGAATGGACGGATCGACACCGCTGCATCTTGCTACAGTCCACGGATATGTAGCGGTAGCACGGCTACTATTGGATAAGGGTGCGGAGGTTTCAGCTGCTAGAATGGACGGGTCGACACCACTGCACCTTGCTGCTATTCACGGACAGGAGGCGATGGCACGGCTACTTCTAGACAGGGGTGCCAACATTTCCGCTAGCAAAACGAACGGGTCGACACCGTTGCACCATGCTGCCAGATACGGGCACGAAGCGGTGGCACTGCTTCTGTTGGAATGGGGTGCCGACGTCGCCGCGGCCAAAAAGGACGGATCGACACCTCTGCATATTGCTTCTTGGAACGGACACCAGGCGGTGGCACGGCGACTGCTGGACAAGGGCTCAGATGTCTCTGCTGTTAAATTGAATGGGTCGACACCACTGCACCTTGCTTCCTGGAACGGACACAAGGCTGTAGCGCAGCTGCTGCTGGACAATGGCGCCGACATCTCAGCTTCTAGAAGGGATGGGTCGACACCGTTGCACTTTGCTTCCTGGAACCGACACGAGGCGGTAGTACAGCTCCTGCAAAACACAGTCACCGACGTCTTCAATGGCAAAACAGGCGGGTCTTTACCCCTGCACCTTACTTCCTGGAACGGACAGAAGGGCGCCGACACTACCGCTTCTAGAAAGGACGGGTCCACACCACTGCACTTTACATCCTGGAACCATCACGAGGCAGCCGCACAGCTAGTTCAGTAACCGAGGACAGCAAACAGTCCGTCTTGGCTGTCTACAGGGTAGCCTTGACCCGAGTTACAAATCTTTAGACGTATTCACCTTGGACTAGGGGTTTCAGTCTTCTAAAAGTAAGACTGCCAGCTTATAGGGCCTGCAGGCTGTTGAGTGACCCGTCAGTGACTACGAGTGATGGAATAGTGATCGCGAGTGATGAATTGATGACCGTGACGACCATAATATAGTCGCAACACCCAAAATATTACGCGATAGCTCCCTAGGATACTATACAGCAGTATAGTACACCCCGGAACGCGATTGGAGCTACTAAGTCTCCTACTGAAACGTACTGGCACGAGTTGTCACTCGGCAAGAAACTAGAAGCCCACACTGCCGTGGCCTTGAAAATTTGAGTACTAGACACCCTACGGCAATGAAAGCAGTAGCCCGCCTGAACTACACGCCAGTCTCCGAAGACTACACTCCGGACGAACCGTTGACATCGCTGTCAGTGACTATTGCTTACCCCACTAACCCCTCACTTCTCTGTATCCTTATATATCGCAAGACCTTGACTTCTGGAAATATCTCTGTTTTCAAAGATTTGCCACAATTTATAATCTGTTGGTGCTGATTACTCAAAATTCCCAAAAGTGTGGGCGGAGCTTGGTCTATTCTGGCCTACGCCATTCTTGGGGGTTTCTCGGGCTGGGGAGCGGCAGCGCGTGTGGTGCAGGAGGTGGTTCCATGTTGCGAGTGATGGCGTGTGGATTTAGCCGTAGCCCATCCGTTGCATGATAACACTCTGTAAGTAGTCGCAGAAGTCGGTCATGGTGTAGAGTTGTTGCTTACTGTTTAGATGCATTGTATCCTTGATCAAAAAGAGTCAATTTGGGGGGAAAACTCACCGTAACACCGTCGCAACCTCCACTAGGGCCCGAGATATCACTCTAGGCGTCTACCCATTCCCACCCTGGACTAGGTTTCTGAGCCCGAGAAGATTAGCAGAGGCCTAGTGTATCGGGAACCCTGATATTAATTGTTGACTTATCTTCGAATTGCTTCCTCAGTACATTATTATAAATGTCTAAGAATTTCTAAAGGTGGTAGTATGGTAGAACTAATTTTCATAGGGTATGTCCTATGCAGGGAGCGTCTTGAATCGTTGGCTGTATTGATTTTCGTTAGGTAATTCAACTTATAGAGTTTTCTACTGTTTTAGCGTTAAATAAAGAAGGACATTTAAGCCAAAATAGTGATACTCTAGTCCACCGGGAGTAGTGATGCCCACTGCAGTCGATGACTAAGTGTTTGATTATTATCCATCTGTACACAAGGTAGTCCACTCGCATTATTCTCATTGCAGGGAAGGAAGGGAAGAGGAAGGGGATTTCCCCCATCTAGCCAGCTATCCAGAGGGGGGGGGAAAGCAGACTCTAATATTCTCTAGATAGAGTAAATGCAGTACGATTAAAACAAACAAAGCATTGTCATTAGTTGAAAGTGTTTGTCCTTTGTTTGTTTGTTTATTCATAGTGTATTTCACTATTCGTATTAGCATGCCACTGTTACAGTCAGGCCTGGAAGGATATCGCCGATACACTGATATCGCCGAATTGACTCACAGGCTGTAGACTCATACTCGTAGTCTCTTACACATTTTTCACTCACCACTAATGTTGGCATTCCATTGGCTTCCATGGACTCCCACGGAGCCGCAGGCTGTCTTATATATAAAGGCCTAGATTCTCCCTTAAATAGTTCAAGAGACATCGACTTCACCGTAGAATGCTGTTGGCTAGGAGTATGGCCCGGTGGCTTACAGCCCCCATCGCCGCCACCAGCCCGATGCCGATAAGGAGGCCTAGCGTCGGGAGTGACGTTCGGCATCGGGCTGCGGTTGTGATACTCGGCAAATCCGAGTACGGTCTTTTCTTTCTATATAAGCCTACCGCTCTCTCTCTTTCTTTGTATCGACAGACAATTCAGTTCCTTCTTTTTTATTGTTCTTAATAAATGCAATATCTATATGAGATATAGCCTGGCCTGCCACAGTACTCACTCATGGTGGCAGCTAACTGTTGGACCTTCATTAAGTCGTAAATGGAGGTCGGTCTGTGGGTCCTACAAAGCTTGTAGATTGTTCAAAAAATGGCCGGCCGGCGATATATATGAATACCGGCAGTAATTGCAAATGCCCGGCGGTATTTGCAAAAGCCAAGAGTATATACCAATAAGAATCCCTGAGGTATTCAAAATGCCTGCCAATATTTACAGATTCTAGCAGTATTTATAAATGCCTGTGAGTTCTGGTGGCAATTGCAAATGCCGGCGAAGATTTACAAATGGAGGTGGCATATATGGATGCTGCCTCTGTATGAGTGCTGGCTAATATTTGCCGGCCCGGTGCAAAAAAGGTGCCAATTCTTAATCGGCCGCGCAGCATGTGTAAACCGGCTAGGCTTCTGCCAAGTAGCGCCCGTTTGGCCGCTTGGGAATACTGGGTGAAATATTTTTGTATAAAAATTTGCTTTTGGTTCACTAGATGGCAGAGAATGAAAATCAAGCAATGAATAACAGAGCAACATAAACAAACCTAACAACGGTTTATCTCGGTGGCTGGCTGCTAATCTAGACAATGAGGTTAAAATTTGGAACCTTTATTTACGTCAAGTGGCTGGTGTTGAATTGTCCAACACTAATAAGGCTATTAAACGATCTAAGAGTAAATTGTATGCGTTTATATAAATAGAGGCCAGGAGATCCCGCTAAGATCCATAGAGTCTGAGATCCATAGAGTGGCGTTCAAAGTGGCGAGTGACGGGTGGCGGGTGACGAGTGAGTAATTGTGTATGAGTCTATGAGTGAGCCTATGTGAATCAATTCCGCCGCTCCACTATATCAGCAACTTCATTCCAGACGTTCTAGCAATGTATCCGGAAGCTAAAGAGATATCTAACATTAGAAAATTTTACCGACATATTCCGGTGCACCGGGAGGTACACTTCGAGCTGACTGACAACGGTAGAGATAGACGAGGTGGGAGTGGTACATATGGAATTCATGGGACGAGACTGGAGACGGTGAATGTGAATGCACAGGGGATAAAGTACACCAAACTGTTGAATAGAGATGATAGAAACGCTACCGGAGGGGAAGCGGAGGTGACAATGATGAATAACGGTAAGAAGGAATGGCAGAGCGGGGAGATGATATAACGGAACAGTGGAGGATCAGACATAAGTTGCACTGAGGTAAGAGATGACCCTTCACAGTACATCAAACGTTTGGTAACTACACATCAAGTTAGATAACTATTAGATAAGACATGATCGTATCGGAATCATTTAATCATTGAAAATAAATCCAGAGACTTGAAGATTTAGCGAGTAGCGACCACCCTTAACCACGCACAGCAGTCTTTGACTCCAAATAACTATTCAACCAGCCCTCTCCAGGTTGTTAGAGTAGGTGCAAATGAAAGAGGAGAGGGAGTTCTACAAAGTTGTTTGTTCTTAGATATATAATGGACACCTCCCCTGGGCAAACGGTAACTATGAGACGGTTAGTCACTCGCCCAACCCACATTTTGCATAGTACTCTATTTATTTGGTAATTCCCCCTGCACTTTGTAAACCCCATCGGAAGATAAAAGTTTCGGATAGGCACATTTGTTTGAGTTTTCTGCTTCATTCTTTCCATATCGTTTGGTACACATTGGTGTTCGCTTGTTTCAGGTATCTCGATCAACTACGGACCAAGCCTTTGAATATATACATCGCAAGGAAAAATTTCTTCGCCTCATCCGTTTCTGTCAGTCCTCCACCCGCCAATCAGTATGTAGCAGACAACTTTTGAGGGACTCGCGCTGCTGTTTTCTCAAGATTGATGATTTTGTCTACTGGATTTACCGAAACGATTGCTGGATGATCATTTGCGAACAGGCGCAGAGAAGGAAGCAACTGCTACAGCTACAATGCATCTAAGGGTCGTTATGGTTATGTTATGGGTTCAGTAGAGGGGCGCGTTACACAAGCTTCATCGGAAAATAAGTATCCGAAGCAATAAGTTTACCCGAGACTGGGGTGCGGTACGTTTGGCACGTGGAACTGGAGTGTGGTCGCACTGACTTTGGAGCTAACGAAGATCCTAGTGTCACACGACGATTATCACCATACCCTCTCCAGCACGCCACGCCCGATGTCTTAACATCCTAAGATCTCTACTCTCATTCTTTCATTGCATACATTCTTTATGGGAAGCACACACATTCGCAGGAATTGCTTCAGTGGTTACGATTTCCAGCCAGATTCTCAGAAGTAATATTTGTATGGTTCTCATTGGCGGGGCCCGATGCAAGATAGGAGGCTTTGTCCTACGTTATTTCACTTCTCGGACGCACGTGCAGGCATTTACGAGTATGCAAAAGAGGTGAACAGCAGCAGCACTTGGCAGTTTGGAGTCGCTATGGCTGATAAAGTATAGCATCCATGGACCATGGTAATCCCAACCCACCCAACCGCCAACGGCAGGTCACTTTCATACACCAGCTGCTGCATAGGCGGTATACGCACAGACATTCGCCTCTTACATTGCCAAACGGCCCCTGCCACTAGAAAGCATCCCTATCCTGCCACGAAGAACGGCTCCCGTCTGAGCAAGAGGACTAACTGATCTACAAATGCGATTTCAGCTAGCCCTTGATTAACGCCGACAGGTTTCCCTCAGCCTCATCAATCACCCCTTCTTTGGATTCGAAGCCTACATGCTTTCGGATAAGTGGTTTTCCACCAGACTGGAGCAGAGACAAACTTTGGGAAGCCCTCGTATATCTTGACACTAGCCTCAGGGACCTAACGCCGCTACTAGATCTGTTCCCGTCGTGCTATGGTAACTGCCAAACAGCGTTGCTTCTCTTCGACGTCTGTACGGATTACTTCAAGATGCTCGAGCCTAACAATTACTACCGGAAGGAGATCAAAGATGTATCGACCGTCATTTTTATGGGTCGACACTGTCGACTATTCCCGGGGAAGTTATAGAAGCAGAGTATGTTACATTGCTTATTATAACCCATCGTTAGATACTGATTGTAGCAGTGTTATCGCAGTTACCAGTCTTCCGGGTCATGCATATGGATCTTGGAAAAGTCGCCAATCATCTCGTATGTGGCTAAAAGAACTCTTGCCAAAAGCTGTACTAGGCCTGCGAGTTATGACGTACGGTTACGACAGTCGTATCCTCGGGAAAAAGAAAAGCCAGGTTAGAATGTCTGACTACACAGCGAAGTTTATCCAACATTTAGAAAATACCTCATCTACAGTGAGCATATTCATTTAGAACTCTAGCTTGAGTAATTAATATTATTAGGACCAACCCATCATTTTCATTGGACACAGCCTTGGAGGTATGTCATAATCCGTAACAGGAACGTGAAGTTATATTCCTGCGAGTACTAGGCCTTGATAGAGCTGAACCGGAGCTCAGAGATTATCTCGTACCCAGACTGCGAAAATAAATTTTGCTCTAGCCGAGCGAGCTTGCGAGCTAGGCTAGAAATGTGGGCACGAGAGAAGCTCAGAGAACAGTAACCGAAAGCGCATTTTAGCTTCTGTCAACACTATATTCTTTGCTGGCACCTCACATGGAGGAGAACCGACGAGCTTGAACAGATGACTGAACTTGAGTTAGGCGGTGACCATTCCATGCTAAATGTACTGCATCAGCTCAGGGAGGATTCCGAGTAACCGGAATTGCAAAAGAAGGATTTATCAAAGCTATGGTCAACTCTCTCGAAGGTTGTAACCTTTGATGAGATAGTTAAGACTCCAGTTGTACAAGAGTGGCATTAGCGAATGAGCCTACCTGCTAGGCATAGCATGATTGACGCATTGATGTCCGCATCTGGAAACTATGTAAGGGATGGCAATGAATACAAGATGGTGTGAAGGTTTTCAGCGCAACTGCATATACCTGGTGAACTGCAGTATTCTGCTGAAGAAAATTATTCGGATATGATGAAACTCGTTGAGGGAGATTCCACCTATCACACAGTGGTCACTCATATTAGGAATACATTGGAAAGTATTAAGTCCCCAGGTAGGTTGCTGGCACTGCGTGTGGTGGGTTAAACAAATGCTAAGAGCAATTGGGGATGACAGAGGAACAGACGGCAAGGTCAGGAAGCTCAAAGTAGGTCATATTTAGGTAGTCTCTTAATCATCTTTGCATATCTCGGTTTGCCATTTGAATTCGGCGCTCCAGATTAGCGAAGTAAATGCGCAATCTATGGAACAGCTGTAAACAATATTTGTGATCTCATGATCAGGATGGAAAAAGTCCGTCCTGTCCGTCTGAAGGCTCTCCCTTGCCCGGATAATGACATTCCGGGCGCCTTGACCTTAGACTGAGGTTTCAGTCTTCTGGAAAGTAAGACCGTCAACCTATACGGCCCTGTACGCAATCGAGTGACTGGTAGGTGATTCCGAGTGATGGAATGGTGATCGCGAGTGATGAAGTGATGACTGAATGATAACCACAATATGGCTGCAACAACCAAAAGATATCGCGCAATCTCCCTTGAGACACAGTACAGTGGAATGGTACACCCCGCCGCACTATTAGAGCTAACAATTGCTCCTGATGAAACCCACTGGCATGAGACATCACTCGGCAGGTACCTACAGTCCGGCCGGCACTACCTTAGTCCTTGAGATTTGAGAACTGCACGCCTGAGGGCGACTCAAGCAGTAGCCCGGGCTGGACTGCACGCTAGTCCCCGAATGACTACAGTCCGGACGGACCGTTTCCATGCCTGCTCATGATGCTAATTCAAAATTTGTATGCTTAGTAACTGTCCTGAACCACTGTTCACGGTGCGATTGTGTAAGAACCCCGATTTCATCGGGAGAGAGGATATTTTCAGACGGTTGGAAGATTTGTTACAGCCCAATGGTGACTCAGCGCAGAGCTATTCTATGCGGAGTTGGAGTGTTGAGATCAATCGAGTACGAATAGAGATATTGAATTGACTATCGTACAAAAGTGATTGTCTAAAGAGCGACGAGAGAGAAAGACAGGGAAATATATATGGGAAAGGAGGGCATACTCGGCGAAGCCGAGTATCACATCCGGAGACCGATGGCGGGCATCACTGCCGGGGCTGGAACTACTCCTCGGCATGGGGGCTGGTGGCGGCCCATGGGGGCCGCAAGCCACCGGCCTGATGCCCGCAGCTTTAGGCCGAATGCCACACAAGCCATCGGGCCAAATCCCGTGCCAACATGGAGGAATCGGGTAAATGTCGAAAACCCGTCTCAATAGAATAACGTACTGAAATCACCTAGAAAAACGACGATTGCGGTTGAGTTTTGCTATCGATGGCACAGTACGTATACAGGAGCTCACATCTTATGGGTTTACGGCAACTCGGTTGAAGCGTTCACAGCCAGCAACCTAGAGATTGGACAGCGAGTTGGTCTAAAGGGAGATTGCGATGAAACCAGGCTGAAAGTGTTGAAAGCAAAAGAGAAAGGATGAAGAAGCTCAATTATCTATCGATACAAGAGAGGGAAAACACTAGACTTATATACAGAGAAATGACCATACTCGGCAAAGCCAAGTATCACAACCGGAGCCTGAAGCCGACTACCAGTGCCGGAGCTAGCATTCCTCCTCAGCATGGGGGCAGGCGAGGCCCATGGGAGCTACAAGCCACCGGCCTAATGCCCGCCACCTTAGACAAATGGGGGCTGCATGCCCCCTTACCCCACAAAAGCCATCGGGCCAAATCCCATGCCAACACTCCCCCTTTGGCCCACGGCGTTCCAAACAAACAAGTAAATAAACTAAACAAAGAAACAATCCCAAATAAACCCCATTAACCAAAGAAACCCCAATTAATCTCCCTGTACATTCCATCAGATCCAAGTACAAATCCAAATCCTGCTCAAGATCCTGCCGGGATCAAATTATTCCATTCATGCCTAATACAAATGTGCTGTACAAACTCGCAGAGTGATACTCCCCCAAGGGCCTTAGTGAGTGAGAGCAGCAGCTATAACCATCATCACTGAGTCCAAGATGGACACTGAGTCCCGCTGGGTGATCACATAAGAAAGACGGAACTAGACACATAGTCGACAGAGTAAGTGGTATTCAAGGTGAAGTCGACAAAAGGCTGGAAGCTGATACGAGGCCGGAAGCTGACACAAAATCCACCCAGCAAAATTGAAGTGAAGACGTTGTCACACAGTCAACCAAAGGAGTTATCATCACCAAGTCGATCAAAGGGGGGTTGTTGTCACCAAGTCGACAAGAAGGGAATGTCGTCACCAACTCAACACAAAGGGGATTGTCTTTACCAAGTCGACATAATAGGAATTATCGTCCCCAAGTGGACAAGTGCTTGTCACACCATTGACCCAAAGGGGTTGTCGTTACCAAGTCGACAAGAGGTGGATGTCATAACCAAGCCGACAAGAGGTCGTTATACAGTTGACCGAAGGAGTTGTGGTCACCAAGTCGACAGAGGGTCGTCACACAGTCGATGAATGAGGTTGCCGTCACCAAGTCGGCAAGAAGGGGATGTCGTCACCAAGTCGACAAGAGGTCGTTACACAGTGAACCGAAGGAGTGGGGACACCAAGTCAATCCAAGGAGCGAGGACACCAAGTTACCCCAGGAGTGGGGACACCAAGTCAACCCAAGGAGCGGGGACACCGAGTCAACCCAGGAGCGGGGACACCAAGTCAACCCAAGGAGCGGGGACACCAAGTCAACCCAGGAGCGGGGACACCAAGTCAACCCACGGAAAAAGGGGAGGGGACACCCAGTCAACCCACGGAGAGAGGGAGGGGACACCAAGTCAACCCACGGAGAAAGGGAGGGGACACCAAGTCAACCCATGGAAAAAGGGAGGGGACACCAAGCGAACCCACGGAGAAAGGGTGGGGACACCAAGACAACCCACAGAACGAGGCAGGGGACACCAAGTCAACCAACAGAAAAGTTGCAAGGGGTATCAACTAATCGATTGACAGAGGTCGATTAGAAGGGAAACGCCAGGCTCACAACCTGTTCAAAGCAAAAGAGAAATGATCAAGAAGCTCAATTGTTTATCGATACAAGAGAGGGAAAACACTAGACTTATATACAGAGAAAAGACCATACTTGGCAAAGCCGAGTATCACGACCGGAGCCTGAAGCTGACTACCAGTGCCGGAGCTAGGCCTCCTCCTCAGCATGGGGGAAGGCGAGGCCCATGGGGGCTACAAGCCACCGGCCTGATGCCCGCCACCTTAGACAGATGGGGGCTGCATGCCCCCATACGCCCCAAAAGCCATCGGGCCAAATCCCGTGCCAACAGAAAGGGGTCAGATGGTGACTGGAAGGTGCGGCCAGTGGAGATTGGATGATGGTGATCGACAACTTGGACGATCTCGACGGCAATTTACACATATATATCCCTATCAAGCGCAGCACTATCCTATATACGACACGAGATGGACAACTGAGCGGGCATCCAGCATATGTATCTGCTGGGGCTGGCATCGAAGTCGGTGCAATGACTTGGGATGAAGCATTCGAAACATTTAGGAAATATCTCGGACCCAGTTCAGATACCGTTCAGGTTTCCGAAGAATGCCCCAGAGAGCTTTTGGAGCTTTTGGGGTATCTTCCGTTGGCTAACTTGCACAGGCAGCGGCTTATATCAGACAAAGTCACATGGAGGTTCCCAAATACATAGACACATTCAGGGAATATGAACGAACTCAGATGCATTATCAGTGTAAGGGTTTACTTGTGGTCACGAACGAAAGGCAAGTATCGCATGCAGGTATGACGACCTGGAAAATTAATGTCGACAAAATAAATCGGGAAAATCCTGATTCTATACAACTGCTGGTGCTGCTCTGCTGCCTGGGCCCAGAAGAAATACCGGAAAGGCTGATGAAAGACGCACCGTTGTTCAAAAACCGTCAGAGTTCACTATCCTTCACCGATGCATTGATACCGCTTATAAATTTTGCCCATCTCCGTCGCCTAGAATGTTCAAACTATAGAATGCATAGGCATGTGAGCTTCTGGGTCCGAGTGCAGATTGATTCGAAATATAACCTACGAGAGAAACAGGAGCGCCTAAAAAGGGCTGTTGCTTCGGTTTATGAAAATCTCCCACGGCGAGTGATGGATGATCTGCAGAAGTGCATCCGACTCTTACCACATGCAGTGGCAGCTCGTGAGCATACCAGTCGTTTCCATGTAGAATTCAATTCTCGCTGGCAGCTGGAGAATTATGTAGGCAATGTTCTTTTCGAGAACGGTTATTATGAAGATGCAATAGAATGGTAACAGCGAGCCCTCAGCGGCAGGGAAAAGACCCTCGGACAGGGCCACACAGACACTCTCACCACCATCAAAAACATAGCCAATGTGCTCTGCAATCAAAGCGAATACAGCAAGGCCCTGGACTGGTATCAGCGTGCGCTCGACGGCATGGAGATGACCCTTGGAAGGGGCCACCAGTACACTCTCGGTACCATTAATAACATAGCCTTTGTTTTCAACAACCAAGGCGAGCACGGAAGGTCCTAGAGTGGTACATGCGCTCCCTCGATGACATGGTGATGACCCTCAAAAGGGACCACCCAGACACCCTCCACACTATCAACATGGCCAGTGTTTTCAACCGCCAAGGCGAGCACGGTAAAGCCCTGGAGTGGTACCGGCGCGCCCTCGATGGCAGGGAGAAGACTCTCGGAATGGGTCACCCAGACACTCTCCACTCTATCAACAGCATGGCCAATGGGTTCAAACACACAGGAGAGTACGGCAAAGCCCTCGAGTGTATCAGCGCGCCCTCGATGGCATGGAGATGACCCTCGGAAGGGGCGACGTGTACACTCTCAACCCCGTCAAAAACTGTTGGGACCAATCGAGTACGAATAGAGATATTGAATTGACTATCGTACAAAAGTGATTGTCTAAAGAACAAAGAGAGAAAGACAGGGTAGCTCTTTTTATTCGCTTTCTACAAGAATCGTATCACTATAATTACCTCTGGATTGGCAACGGTGATCGAGAGTTGCAGTGTTTTTTCCTAGTGTGACGGTAAGCGATTAGTGTTTGCAAGTAGGATAGACTTTGTGGTTGAGATATGAGTTTCTGAGTCCCCTAGTCGTACAGAGTCCGTTAGTTATACAACTAGCGGTGCTGACAGTGGGATGACAGCACCACTGTCAGCGCATTGTTGAGAAATAACTATCACTAGTGCCGTGGGTTGTATGGTCGTTATCCGGTTGCCGAAGGCTGACTATGGGAGAGAGGGGATGGTTGTGGTATCTACGGCTGTGATTGCGGTCATACGGGGAAATAAAAGACGGTGGGGGCGGTAGGGGTGGTGGCTGAAGCTCGGAATGTCATAACCCTGAATTATACGGAGCGTTAATGTCGGAAAACGGCGTTGTATACTAGGGAAGTTGGCTCGGGTGGGAACATAGGCAAAATAATCCCGGCCGGGTACACGGTGATGTCGGGTATGATGAGGCATATGGGGTGAGGCTGGTGGGGTGCGGCCTTGCTGTTTTCTACTCGCCCTTGCCGCGTAGTTTGCAACATCACCTCTTCACATGCAACTTCCTTAACCTTCAATCATAAATTGGTTTCCGACAGCCAGGCTCTCCGTCTCCACCGTGTCATCCCGGCCTCTCCGCTATCGAAATACTGCATTGTAAATCTGTTACTTCTCCACTGCTCCACACTTACAAGCGCCTAAAATCCGCTTTGGAATCAGCCTCAACCAACAATAAAGTAAAGTAAATAACGATAGAATATGTACAGTCTTTCCCGCAGTCAGCTTTTGGGTGCTTCTGAGCATTCATGGACCCCTCAGCTTGCATGTCAAAATTGCCGGCTGCAAAACTCAGGCTTAAGAATGAGAAAGAAGCAGTGAAATATCCCAAGCGAAGGCGTTAGGGTTCATTCGGCAGAACGGGCGAAACAGATTTTGGCATTATCGCTTTGTATGCGTAGGAGATCATTGGAATAGCAAATATTCAGATTGTCGGTGGACAATGGAGTCCAGTGACAACCTTCAGTGAACCGTCATGCCCGTAATATCACGTTCCGGGGGATAAATCGTTAATATTGAACCCGCTTTTCCTCTTCCGAATAACCCCAATTCCTTTTAATTATTTTACTGGAAATCCGCTCAACCCCGGGCCCGAGTCCGTCCGATGGCGGAGCGGCCAATGTGGCCTTGTCATTCTGTATATAGAGAGACCGCTAGAGTAGAGAGAACGATATCGCTTTTGGACTTTCTCACAGCGCCCGCTACCATTTCCAACATATTTTTTAGTTCCTTGCTGTTCATTGACAACTGCCATAGTTATCCTGTCAACGTGTAGGCCTATAGGACTTCACAGTGCCTACGCGTAAATTTCTACTAGAATACCTTACGAAGTATCTTCAATTATGGGCTGCGGGCCGTGTAAGGTGAATAGTACTAAGTACTAGTGGGCATCCGTGCAAAGAATTGGCTAAATCCTCATCTTGGTAGGACCATCCCAATCCTCATTTCCAGGTTGGATAGTTAGTAGACGTAAGTTCCGACATTATACAGACTTAAGGAGAATTTCAATGTAGAAGTCTAAAGGTGAACTAGAAGTACTGTCGAAAGGGTTGGGGCCGAAGGGTTAGGGTATAAAATCGGGAGATTTCGTATTACGATAATTCCCAGGTTGATAAAGAGGCGACCACAAGGGACTAGGGCCATAACCTGATGCAATATGGAGGCGCAAACTGAGTGCGTGTATATCGATTATAGTATAGTGAGAAGAGAGAAGGAGAAAAAGGCTTGAGTTATGTAAATGCAGAGAATCTTGATGTATATTTTCGGGCGTGCCGGTGCAACTTGTATTGGAAATCCGCTCAACCCCACGCCCGAGTCTGCACAATGGTGGAGTGGCCAATGTGGCCTTGTCATTCTGTATATAGAGAGACCACTAGAGTAGAGAGAACGATATCGCTCTTGGACCTTCTCACAGCGCCCGCTACCACTTCCAACAACTTGTTGCCTCTCTTTGCCGTTCTTGTTACTAGATATGCAGAAGTTAGTTGCTATAAGATTGCTGCTTGTGGCTATGTCGAAACTGCAAGGACCATATATGTACAATTTCTCATTGGATTTGCATATGAACTTATTTATCTGAGACCCATCACCTTGATACACGCCCATACAAGCCTCTGTTGTGATACAAGTCCTTATCAGCATATGTAACTATAACGGAAGCAGAAACATATTATTCACGTAATACACAACAAATATTATTGCATATCCGGTGGTGGCAAAATGCCATTTATCAATCGCCACTATCTTGTCCTATATATTTCGAGTCTTTCTCCTTCTCTCCTTCTCACATTCTCTCTTCACTGTATCGTAGATATACTAGATATACGCTGACGGTTCCCCTCATCCATATCGTAACAGATTTGATTAACTTGAGATAGCGAGTGAGGAGTAATAAGAAGTATTCATACTAGCCGAATTTTCGAGTCACTGGACACACCGTTCGACGATTAGCTGACTCCGATAAGACCTATTGTCATCCAACTTTGATGTGTTTCCAAAATTTTGCTGTATCGCCATGGCAGCGTATAGTGTCATGTCACGAGACTTAAAAATCCCGCCAGTATGTCACTCGATTTCCGCATATAACATTCTCGATTCATTCAAGGCCCAATCCGCTACACATCAATCACGCTTTCGGGTCTGTGAAGGTTTGGTTGCTGACATAAGTTGGAGCAAAGACTGGGAAGTGAGCTCCTCCAAGCTCGGGTGCGTGAACATCTTACTAATCTAATCTAATCGATTACATCTTCGTATGAACGTTTTCGGCTACGGTGCTTGTCTTTTAGGTGTTAAAGTTGCTCCTCGATGGTAGTATATGTAGACATGATCCAATGTCAGTTACACACTGGAATTGAGCAGCAATCATTCATAAACTCTAGATAGGGTAGTGGTACATTTGCTGCCGCCATAATTGTAATCGATTATCCCTGTCCAATGATTAATACTAGTCTTTCATGATTTCCAATTCCAGTCCATCATCATTCAAAGCCTAAACATGAGCCAACATTCTTCCATCAACAATAGTACAAATTTTTAAATGCAGCCGATAGTTCCCGATATCGTACACTCAATAGAAATCCCACGGACTCTATAGCTTAGGAGAACGCCAGCTCCTTGAGAAAGCGGCGTCTAATGAGTGGTTCACGTTGTGCATGCAACTCATCGATCTCCGAATGGATGCTCTCAATTTGCTCATCATGCGCCGCAAAAATCTTCTGCTCATAACGCAGCTCGAATCGGAGCTCATCGGGGGCCATTTCATAAAACTATTTTCATGGTTAGAAAGGAAAGTTGCCAAACAAGGAGGTTCCACAACGTACTAACTTCCCCCCCAAGCCGACTAACAATAATATATTGCAATAACCCTACGGCAATAGGCTATCGCAGTGGGCAGGTGAGGACTCAATAACGATAGGAGTATCAGGACGATGACGCTTGAGGAGGATGACGTCGGTATTAACGGGCAAGTCGATAACCACAGGATTAATCAGGGAGGTGGTGCTAGCCCTACCGGGACGACGAGGGGCAGCGGGTTCGATAGATTTGGTCGGAGTGGCAGTGTTGACCTTAGTATCTTTCTGTCTGGTAGTGCCGACTATTCCGCTGCGACGTTTAGGAAGTTGTCTGGCGGTAAAACGAGTAGGCGACGGATCCTGTTCCCATCAGCATATCAACAGTGTGGATGCGAAGAAGCTAGCTTGACTTCGACAACTTCCTTTCTAGCGTTATGGGCTCGAGCTGCTCTGCCACGGTTGGGCAGCGTAGTTTCGAAGGGGACGGGAGTGAAATCCTGTTGTTCGTCGTTAGGAAGTTCGATGCGAGCACGCTGAGCAGGTTTTGTAAGTTTGATGGCAATGGTATCCTGTAGCAGTCTCATAAGTAGTGGGAAAGAGAAAAACCGTGATGTCGAACCTTATTGCTGGTCTTTATATTGGTGTTTCCTCTACCACGACGACGAGAAGGATGCGATTGAATTGAATTGACACGGCGAGAGGAGGCGGGAACTACGGCATGGACACGACGAGAGTGAATAGTTTCGAATTGTTCTCGGGCCTGATGAGCAGGAAAAGGAGCTGGCTCGACGAGTTCCTCCATATTAAAAATATTCTGTTCTCGTCAGCACACATGGAATTCAATTGGGCGAATGCTCACGACGTCGTCAGTCGACCTTGATCTTGCTACGGAGGTTCCGGCGGGGTGGCGAAACGTTGCGGGGAGCCATTGTGGATGACGATAGCAGTGAAGTAAACAGGGAAGTGATGATTGATTGATCAACAGGAGCAAAATGTTGATGGGTGGGTGCAAAGAGCGACATGAGACGGAAGAGAAGAGACAGGATGGAAGTGAGGGACGGGAGAGCCGGAGGAAAGGACTACAGGTGGGTCGGTGGTCATGCCTTACGGAACACGGTTGGATGCGTCGTCGTTTACATTCATCGAGCCTTTCGACTAGCGATCTCCGTCCCGTTGGATGGAAAAAAGAGTTGTACAAGCATGCTAGCAATTTGGGCCTTGAATATTACACATACCAACAGCGCTTGAATTTATATGTTGAAAGCTGCGAAGTACATAGGCCGCTCGTTTGCCATTTGGACGGTGTCAATTAGATTTGCTACAGGAACATCATGTTCAATCACTCGATTTTTTAGCTTGCGTATCTAGCCTAAATATATTCATTGTGGCCTCCAGGCACCCCTCCCCAGATTGACCTAAGTCCTGTAGCTCTGTGAATTGCCCCTTTTTCTTGACCCTGCAGAAATATAAACTGTACGTGTTGGAGAAGACACATCTGAAGCACAGTGGAGCAGGTTCATATCATCCTGTTACCGTCGCCGAAACTATTTTGTATATCATTGGAGTTTTCATAGCTTTGAATATGTTTGGTAGGTAAAAATGCGTTAAACATGTCATTCCCCTCCTTTCTCATACTTACGTACCCTTCTGGCTAGTAGCAGTGTTCCCCAGCGTTTATATTGACCGCCCGATCATCTATACATCCGTAGTCCGGCCAGCCCCGATTAGGTCCGGTCACCCCTCAGAAGTCACCTTTAGCATAGACCGGTCCGGTCACCCCTCAGAAGTCACCTTTAGCATAGACCGGTCCGGTCAAAGCTTAAAAAGCCTGGGTAACTACGAATATCTGTAGCTAGCAGCCTTGGCATAGATTTCTGCAGATATTAACACACGCCTATCGTTTGGAACGTAAATGGTAGATATCTGCAGATACCCGGCGTGTAGACCGCCTGAAGCAGATATTCATGACTCCATGCATCACATTTTTCTGGTCAGAGAATGAAAGGGTGCATCGATTGCGGTTAGGGTTAGCCACCAATGAAATTTTCCAGCTGGGCTAGAGACAAGTTGCGATGAGTTGAGCTCCTGGACTTGATTAAATTGTAATATAGGCTATTAAAGGCGCACGCACTTGTGACTCAACTGCCCGAATGCCTCTCAGAATCTCTAACCATAGTAAACTAAGTGTACTCAACATACAAGCATGCATGTCCGCCACCTTTCGGGTTCAAAGAATGTAATCGACGCTCAATGCTCATTAGGTTAAAGAAGATAAAAGTTACCTGATGGCAGCCTCAGGGCTTGAAATCCTGCTATAATTCTAATTGGAATATACTACAGGTTGCTATTCGGTAATAGTCCTGACCCTGCAGGCCTGCTGCATTATCTAGCACCTAACAATCAAGCCCCAAATAGCATAACAAAGCTGAGTAAAACGTAGTTCGGGGTATATGCATTATTTCCATCTTTCTATTCAGATTTTGCACAATATTTAACCCACTAAATCAACCCCATAGCCATCGATTAAGAGAATGTTTTGCGAAGTTAAATGCAACGGAGCCGGGGTGAGCGGGCATATTTTCTGAGTTAGGGTGAGATACAAAAGAAAGATACGCCAAAATTTGTTGACACGAGAAGATGATGGAGAAGAAGAGAAGAAGATGAATTGTCTGTCGATCCAAAGAGAAGGAAAACTATGGACTTATATATGAAAGAGAGAGAAGGAAAACCCAATGCCGACTGCCAAAGCCGGAACCCAATGACGAGTACCAGTGCCGAGCCCTCCTCCTCGCCATAGGGGCAGGGGAAGCCAATGGGGGCCGTAAGCCACCGGCCTCATGCCCGAGCCCGCCAGCACCAAACACTAGGGAAGCCACCGGGCCAAATCCCTAGTCAACAAAATTGTCATATCTACTTTTCACATCTGCATGAACGATCTCACACCGCTTTGGATGTGTATATATCTGGGTGTAATTCAAGGTCGACCACTTCTTACTCACACAAGCCCGGGAGTAGTCTCCGGCTCGCTGGCGCACAAGATGAAGTGCTCCAAGGTTATTTCTTCTTGGGGAAATCTTCGTGTTGCTAGAAATACGAGTATTTAACTTTGTCCCTCTGCAGTATATAGTTATTTCTTGAGTATTAGAGAGTATTATACAGAGGTTGGTAGGTTTCTGTTGTGGTATAGCTCCGTATGTCGTCTGGTAAGCCGAACAATAAGGATCAACGGTCTCTATGATCGTTGGTAGGTCAGCTATAGCTGTAACCGGGGTTGCGGGAGTCACTTCAGTTGTCCCAGCAGGACCTGAAAGTCCCAGATGTCCAGACTCTGATAGTAGACCGAAGCTGTGAACTCAGCTGTTCTTCAGTTTTCAACTGTTGCTGTTCTAAGATATCTGACGATTCTTAATGAATCGTTTCTTATATTCTCTTTTTAGTTGCAGCTAGCATTAGCTCTCTATTAACTGTCGGGGTGTTTCCCTATCGCGTGCCATGGCAAAACCAAACAGAAGGACGAGAAAACAGCAGGCCAAGTGTCGCAAAATCTGTCCCATCCGGGTGAGATTTTGCCCCGCTCTGGACTGTGATTTGCCGTCCTGGGGGTTTTTAGACTGCGGGACTGTAGGTGCCGGCGATCTTCTGAGTGATGGGTATATGATGCGAGTGATGCTATCATGACCGAGTGATGATATCTTATATGCCTCCTAACCGCTTCTATGGTACATAATCTATGTCATTACTTACCTAGTCCTTCTGATGGACAGCTTATATAACGTATCTTAATTGAAAAACTGCAAAATTATAGTTGAACTAGTAACTACAGCTCTAGGCGTCACCCTCCGTCACCCTGATCGGGCCCTGGGCTTGCAATATCCCCTGGTCTGGCAATATCTTGCTCGGGACCTAACGACGACGCGGACATTGGTAAGTCTGGCGGGCGGATGGACTATTGCGATCCCTGCAGCAGCCGTGCAGTCAGTGAGAACAGGGATCTTATTTCTCCGACCCGACATCGTCTCGAGCTCCACTCCGGTGAGCTGGAAGAGATTGAGGTTATGGTAACAGACGGTTGTGGCGGCGCGGCTGGGTTAGCGTTAAATACGCATCACACTTTCAATCGCTGAGTGGCTCTGGTGTTGCTAAGGCTCCACTAAGTACGCGTGGACTGAGAACATGTGAGCGAAATGAAGCATCATTGGACATAGCCGAAGCTGTTTGCCGAACGCTCGATTTTGCAGCTATTGTACTCTAGGTATAAGAAAATACATTCGAATTTCATTCGCCAAAACCGATGAAGGAGAACTTCACTTGACTGTTTAGTTATCCATCGTTCGGATTGTAACGTAATTACCAATAATTCCAGGCCTACCGTTTTGGAAACGCTCAAAAGATTTTGGAATGTATTTTAACAATGTAGCCATCCTACGGAATACTTGTTGAACCGAGTGTGCCAATCGTAATCCATGCGAGGTCTCGAACTATGCGAAACATTTTACAACGGTTCTACCGTGTATGCACTCTATCCACTCCACACCGAGTTGGGATAAGCATATTCATTGACACGAGTTACGTACATACTGTGCACTTGGCCGGTACTTAGATATTCCTTCCGTCCCTTCCGTAATCAGATGTGCCGCACTCCCGATTACCTACGGCTGGCATATAGATCACCCGACTCCACACGGGAATGCTGAATGGGGCCATACTCCGCATTGTCCCTCTCAATACGCAATCTTAACCTTCCCGAGTCAAGCATCTGAGGGAACACTCCTTGTCTCTTCGTTCCATCACCTTCCCGCTGCACCCACACTCCGACACTCCCGAGAATAGCTCTCACACTTCGAACACATCAACCGCTAACCCTTTTGCACCTAGCTACATTAATAGCATCCTCCAACCCCCCCAAATCCAACATCCCCGTCGCCACCTCAGAGCAACGAGTAATCATAGTAATGTCCCGGCCCGCTCTCCAGCCGCAACCGAAACCCCAGCCGAGAAGAAACGGCGCCTTAATGCGGCACGGCGCGAGGCAACCAACGCTGCAGTTTTCGGCACCCTAACTCGGCTATCCCGGGAGCTTCTTCACGACGACGCTGTAATGGTTACTCAGCTCGGCACAAACTATAGTAGTAATGGCAAACGGTTCCGGCTCTGTTTCTGCAGCGAAGCAGCAAAGTTGCCGTGGAAAGCGACCGCGGGTGACTGGAAAGGGGCTGCTGTAGAGCAGTTGCAAGAATGTGTCCACCGAGGTGGCGTGGGGGTGTATTTTCTTAAAGACGAGGGGAGTAAAATTTGGCGAAAGCAAGAGACTACCACTCAAGCTGTGGCCGAAAGAATGCAGAGCAGGTATCCGCTGCCGGGGTTCGCGGGGAGTAGCCAGTTTGAATGAGTCCATCCGAGAGGTGGCAACACAGGGCCAGAACTTGCAGCAGTATGTCGACAAAGTAAAGCAAAATGTGGCCACGTTGGAGAAGGTTGTTGTGCAGTTGACCGTAGAGCGCGATTTGGTGAACGGTAAACTTCTGCAATTGAAGAAGATTTCTGGTGATAAACAAGCGGTAGTTAAAGGATAATAGAGAAAGATTCGAGAACAGGAGGAGCAGAAATCTGTACTTGATAAGGAAAATGAGGACCTAAGAAACCAGCTGAGCGAAGCGTGAAAGCTCACCAATTCCTACAAGGACCATGAGGAGGAGAATCAACCAGTGCGAGAGTGGGACGAATGGATGGAAATGCGACGGATGGCATAGCACAAAGTATATAACATGAGTTTCCCGGTGGACTGGAAATGCTATAATCATATAAAATGGGAGTGTCTAGATATGTCATATCTTGATGTTCGAAGGTTGTGATTTTATACCGGTGAACATGTTTGGGGTAGCTTTTGTCACGACTGTATGTGTTGCGGTGCATTCCAATACCGCCGTGCAGTCCGTGAAGGCACATTCTTCAGTTGCAACGACAACTTCTGTAAGAAAAACTGGTTCTTAGATTTCATGCTCTATAACCTCGGGCACGGGCATGGTACTCGGCCCTCTCTACTTTAATAGCCTTGGACCTGGACAGTACCGGGCTCCCAGATAACTTCTGATCTGGGTGGTACTTGGCTCGATGTGCGGTATCTTTGTTATTTTATATGCCAATCATGCTCTTTCAATGTACGGTATACAATTTAACAGGTTTCTTGCAACTTTATTTTTTCATATAGCGCGACAGTCCCCAACGACACCAAGTTTATTACTTCCCGTATATGTAGGCCTGATACTTATACTGAGCCTTTGTTAATTGAATTGATGCTCACAACATAGCAGGGATATACATAGTCTAACCCACTGTTAGGGGTTGTCCCATAACAGCGATAATGGTACCGGCATTAGTGATATGAATACATGTCACGGAGTGACTCTCGGTCTAGTCACGTGATATGCATAACACCTATTCATGACTTCCAAGAGTAACCAGTCCAATGTCCTGTAGTTGAGATACATAGGAATCGCGTGTCGATTGAACAAGTGACCAAGATGACTTAGCGGATTTAAATCAGATGATGCAGCTATGTCGCCACAGCGGGAAAGCTTGCTTTAGCTGTGCGCATAGTTCTCAACCAAATTCATCATACCTGAACTTAGCTGGACACTTTGGCTAAAGATACGAGGCCGGAAGCAACCCTGCCCATTGGTTTGAGTTAATATGTATGGCATCATCAGACTCGTTTTAAATATGAGCTAACCTGTTATATTCTATCTTGCCATAGTATCTATTAGTCACAGACTAAATCTATGATGCAAGCCAAATAACCTTTCAGGGTGAGGCTATAATTTGGGACAAGCACTACTGACCAAGATTGGAAGACGTTCCAACTACTGAAGCAAATGGATTGCAAGATGTCTAATTTTCAGTTGTATCTGACACAATGCGTGACATGTAAATCATGCAATGGATGGCCTGATTGTGGTCCTGGGCAATGAGCTTGAATACCTCATCTGGATGAATACATAATGTTAACATTGTAGTCAGATCGTCGAAGTATGGGCATACAAACCCTCGAAGACGACTATACATAGATGTCATTGCTCCCGCAATGAGTAAAACAAGCACATGCAGCAATGAACAGTGAACAATCAAAGCGCCGAAGATGATCTGAAAATATTATTAAGAATTCTGTCTATTGTGTAATAAACACTTCACAATTACTTGCGTCATACACACTTCTGACTGGGCTTTATAAGCCTGGACATCAATACCCACCTGCCAAGTACACACTGCAATGGAATGTCGAGTCATTCGAAAATATTCATTGCCAAATAGAAGAGGGCGATTGAGTCCAGCCTAACTGGGTGGTTTTTCATTACTGCGACCACAAGAATAGAGATTACCTGACTTTGAGATATTTGCAATACCACCACCTTACAATTCGAGGAATTGTCCGAGGATTGGTTACTCAACCAAGTGGTGTAATTTATATTTATATCGGAGACAGTTGTTGGAGATGGTGTAAGTTGGAAGCTGTTGCCAGACAAGGAGAAGAGGTTGAGGTCCAGGAAGAAACGAGGACAGAATGAGATAATAAATGGACCGATGTACTTGTTTTAATATATATTGTATAGATTGTTGGCATTACGCAACACCAATAACAGTATAATATTTGAAGTACACAATGCTGTATCTGATTGAGGATTATATGACACCAGAATTAGTACAGATATACCAGGAACTCGAAATAATTGGACCATAATATATTCGATACCGAATGAGCCAAAATTTCACCCTATCGTGATCAACAAACCTACATCGTTACTATATATGAGTTTAGAGTGCCAGAAGTGGGAAGACAACTTCTGTTGCATTGATTTGGGTCAGAGAACTTGCAGCCAGCATTGCTCCAGACAGAACTGCTTTTGTGTCTGTTACCAGTTCTACAATATCAGGGAAAAAAATCCTGCAGTAATGGGCCTGAAGTGTAACATTCTCTTGGAGTGTTACGCCTATAAGTATCTGGGCAAGATTAACTGCAGGAATTGTTTTGTCTTGCAACGACATTGTATCGACCATTCTCAGGTTGCTAATTGCCGCCGGAAGGGCAATCTTACAGTACAATTAACTTGACTCATTCTGCCACCAGATTATAGTCCGTTATATCAACATGGCAACCCCCAGATGCAGGTTGACGTGGAAGAGCAGCACATTGGCACCCACTAGGTCTTGGGGGGAGAAGCCCAGATGTCCAGCAGTCAAAGAAACTCCAGGATGGGTGCATGAATTCCACCGTCAGATAGAGGAAGCCCGGCTGCAGCACTAACATATGCAGTACTTGGTGTATCCTGAGGAGGCAGTTGAAGGCTAAGGAGAACTCGAAATGCCAGATGTGAATGCCAACTTAGTTCAAACGCAGTTGTCAGAACTCACACAGCACGTCGTACATGTAGTACAAGCTTGAAACGAAGAAAAAGAAATACTCGAAGACGAGATTGATTCAGTCCAAGCCAATATTGAGATTCTTGAAACCAGGATTCAGACGGATAGGCATCGCATAGATACAGAGCTAGCTGAATCAGGAAGCCAAATGCAGTTGCAGCAGGCAGTACTACATGAATTGAGATCCGGGTTTAATATTCAACAGACTCGTGATATTCAAATTGTTCAGGAGGCCAATGGAATTTTTGAAAAGCTCAGAAACTAAATAGAGGCTATGCGCAAAACAAGTACCAATAGTGAGAACTAGATCTTGTCCTTCAAGGGAACAAATATTGGAACTCAATGATCTTTGAAAGAGATGAATTCAACCATTGTTAAAGTCAACGATGTATTGGACTCCATAAAAGCTCAATTCAAAGGAATTCCAAGCAAATGGGAATTATGACCACATGCAGCTGTCATGGAGGATCAGCTTGAACAATCACAACAGCTCAATACCGGGTTGACTATGGCCAAGGATGAATATCAGTTTTTCCAATCTTCTGAATATAATTATAGACCACAAACCAAGGAAGCAGGATCATCAACAATTGTACATCCAGAACAGCAGCGGTACTCCGAAAGGGATCAATCAACCATTATTGTGACTGAGAGTGATGTCACTAGGCTAGGTAAAATCAGGAAAGGTCCCAGCAGAGATGGAGCAGCCGGAAGAGCTGCCGGTGGTGCAGCAGATGAAGCAGCCAGTGGCACAGTGGGTGGAGCTGCAGGAGGAGCATCAGATTATCTGCCTCCAGGATCCAATCCACCTTCCGACCAGGACAACAATAAAAATAATCCTGTCATCAGTCGCAGGCAGCGAAGGATTCGTGATCTGCAGTATGCAAAACTAATACAAATTGTCAAACCAAAAAGGTTCAAAGGAAAACAAGAAGCCGATTTCGATACCTGGTGGATAATGGTTGACGGTTATATACAAGATCAACCAGAAAGGTTTCCAAAGCATGAACAAACCATTTACTGGATCGGTTCGCTAATGGATAGATATGCCGCCCCATGCCAAATCCAATGGATTGATGGCACCCGTAGTGGAAAACATCCCAAATGTATTAGGGGGTACATACAGACTCTAAAACAATCATTTGAGGATAAGGATGCTATGGACCAAGCCGTAGCTAAGCTTGAGAAAGTTCAATATGAAGCATGCATTAGAGATATGTTTACGCAAATCCAGATGCATGATGATACGGTAATGGTTTCCAGTGCAGGGTTGAAGAAAATCATTTTGGATTGGTTACCACCCAAGATCCTCGACCGCATGCATACTGCTGATTTGACAGGAGAACTGATGATGAATTGATTTGCATGCTCAGGAATGCAGGATGAACAGCGGAAAGGTGGGATGAAGCTAAGAACTATTTGGGACTCAGACGACTCATTTCCAATTCAAACAAGGATGTGCAAATTTGGTCTCAATTTCCAAGGCAATACAATTTTGATACACCTGGGCAGTTTCAAAACAGTTTTCAGGAACTGAGGAATACACAGAATAATCAATCCAGGTTTGAGATAAGGAATAGGTGTGACAAGACTCGTGCAGAACAAACTGAGGGAATCGACAAATCTGAGTTAGACCGAAGAAAGGCTGCCGGAGAATCTTAGTGGTGCGCATGGCTTGCAGACAAGAAAAGAGCCCAGAAAAGAATGGATTGTATCAGATGGGCTAGGAAAGAAGTAGGAACAGCGCCATTTCCTATGGTGAAGGAATATCAGCAGCTCAAGAGAGGAGCTTATAATGAGAAAGAAGACTCTGATTGCGAAATAGTTATATACACTGCCAATGAAGAACATCGACAGAGTTCAGACAAAGTGGAAATTTTGAAACCCCCAACGGAGTTCGGAGAGGAATTTGCTGAACAACGATGTGAACAAGAGTAACCCAAAAGTACTGACAGGAATTGATGGCATTAGGATACGTCAGACAGCGAATCAGACTCATTTAGCCTATAGGTTGATCATTAATGTTTTGGCAGACCAATCTACGACTGGAGGACCATTTTCCTTTGTTGTTTTATTTTCCATTCCGAGGATGACCAGAAGGTCAAAAATGCTGGCCAGTAAGGGCATATGATTACAACCATACACAACAAGTAGTCCAACTTGGCAATTTGTTTACTCTATTGAGGTTACACAATCGTCGAAAGGATAGCGATGGCAAAACGCAAAGAAACTGATCAACTAGACCATATGGTCAAAAAATCCAATAACTCAAACAATGATGTTTTCTATGAACCTGCAACCATTGCAGGACGAAAAATCAACAAAGTATCTCTGAAGAACATTCAGAACAGACCAATTTACAAATGTTTTATCCATTACCATAGCAATACTTTTCCCCACGATGCCTGCTGGACCTCGACAGTACTAGCTTGATTATTTCGGCCAGCGACGCACATGGATTTAAAATACGAGTGGTTACAAGATCAAAGAACAGTCAGTCAAATGATATTAGTTGACAAGAAATTGCTACCGAGGGACTATATACAATTCCGTTGGGGCTATCCTTTAGCAATCATTGGTCTTTTGAGACCAATGATCATGATTTCAAAGTTATAAGTACATCTACGGATTATGATTGCTTGATTTGAGCATAGTAACTTGAGAACAACAAGGCTCAAGGAACTACAACTTCTCACCTGCATTTTCGTCATTATGGCTCTCAATATTATGGCCAAGAGAAAATACATCCGAAATAGTCTATTACTAACGACGTACAAGTTGAGCCGATTCAGGACGCTATTCAGAGTGGATCATTCTTTCAAAACACAACATCGAGGTTCAAACGGTTACCAAAATATAATCACAAGTGTTAACTGTGATTCGATCTAGAGTATGCTAAGAAGGTAACTGACCATCGAGGTTGCGATTGTCGGATTGAGCTTATCACATCAGAGGGTATGTTACAAATGGGGCCGATCAATCAATTGTCTCAAGAGGAGGAGATGATATTCGTTGAATATCTTGGGAAATGATTAAAGTAACCAAGATCTGTCCATCCAGCAGTTCGGTAGGGAGTGAAATACTCAGTGTCTTAAAACCACACTGCAAGGGCTTTTGACTTTGTGTTGATTATCGACAACTTAATGATGACACAGAAAAAGATCGGACTCCATTATTGAATATGGACGAATTATCCAGTGCAATGAGTGACTGCAATCATCTCATGAAGATAGAAATGAAAGCTGGATTTCCTCTAATGCCAATGGCCGGGGGTAACGAACTGTGTACCCTGTTTCGGACTAAGTTTGTCCTTTACGAATATCTGGCCATGCCATTTGGGTTCACAAATGCATCAGCTACGTTTCAAAGACAAATTAATCATATTGTACAATACTTGTTAGGAATGGAGCAAGGAATTAAGTCGACAGTCACAGCTAATGGTGATGGAGGAATGGTTGTCATGGCATATCTTGATGACATTCTCATTGCAATGAATGGTTCAATGGAAACACATCATTGGCAGGTTTCCAAAGTATTTCAGATGCTAATGGAATACTATATGTGAGTTGAGAATTGCAAATCCATATTCGATGCGAAAGCAGTACCTGTTATTGAATTATGGTCAGTGGATCCGGGTTGAGAATGGACCTCAATAAAGCAAAGGCCATAGTCAATTTCCCGCGACCCCCAAGGTTAAGGATGTACAACTGTTGTTGGGATGATGGAATTTTATCGCAGATTTGTTCCTGGGTATGCAGCTATTGTTGCACCAATTTCCGATCTTTTGATTGGTAAATCTAAGTAAATTATATAGAGAGAAGCTCAGAAGGCCGCTTTCCTGAATATTAGTATTCTTTTTACTTCAGGCAAGAGTTAGATTTCACTCCATTACGATCCAAGTAGACCAGTACTAGTTGAAACAGATGCTTCTGATTTTGCATTAGCAGCCATCCTGTCACAGAAGTTTGGGCATGGACAGGTACCTCCAGTTAGCTTTGAATTGAGGAAACTGACTACGGCAGAATTGAATTACGACGTTTTTGACAAGGAGATGTTGGCAATTGTTTCCTCCTTAAGCAAGTGGAGGTACTTTCTTCAGAGAGCTGAACATAAAACAATAGTCTATTCTGATCCTCAAAAACATATGTACTTCACAACAGCTGTTTCTCTGAACAGGTTTCAAGGAAGCTGGGCAGAAGAAGTACAGTCTTATTGTTGTGACTGATTTTACCAGAAAGGTTCTTAAAATCAGGAGGGCGATATATTATCAACGTGTCCAGCATTTACCTCTACAGATGGGGGTACAACAGCAACAGGACACAGAACTCTGAGAGGAACAGCACACTGGTTAGAGGTACGAGCAATGCAGAATGATGATGATAGTTTAGGAGTCATCGACATAGCGGCAATGGTAGGTGAGCAATAGTCACCAGAAGCCAAGGAAGGTATTTCAGTAAATGCTTTACTGTACGATGACAATATGGCAATTTGCAGGCAACTACGTTTGGGAGGTCATATCGACAAAGGATATGGGATTTGGAGTGCTTTACACTATTGGACGAACAGAGTTTATGCACCAAACAGGCTAAGATTAAGGATGATGGATTCCGAACACGATTCAAAGGTGGTAAGAGAATTTTGGATAAGAATGAACCATGCAGTTACATATACAAAATGTGTATTGGCCAAATATGGAATTGGCTGTTTGAGACTGTTGTCAAGAATGTGATAACTGCAAGAGAACCAAGGCTCCCAAACATGCTAAGCCTTGGTTGTTACATCCGTTGGAAATGGCATGTAAACCTTGAACCCAGAACAGTACTGACTGTATACCGGATTTGGCGGAGTCAGAATGAGCCAAGATGATATTGGTGGTAATCGATCGATGAACAAAGATGGCTGATTATGTTATGATTATAACGACGGATAGGCCTACAGTGGCTCTGGCATGCTAGGAGAATGTTTAGCAATAACATGGGTTTCTGGAAGATGAGGTTTTGGATCAGGACGGAACATTTAGGGGAAAATCCTTGACCCATCTATACTATCATCCGGTCATTGAAAGAAGAATGAATTCAGCTTATTATCTGCAGTCTGACGCACAAACAGATAGAATGAACCTGGTCGTTGAGAGCTACCTACAGTCGTATTGGAATTACGAGCAAAATGATTTGGCAAGTATGGTAGTTATCGCAGAATACTCTTATGACAACTAAAAGCATTAAGCGACAAAGATATCCCCCTTTTACGCCCAATACAGATTTCGACCTTGACCTAGGTGGCAGATGGAAGTCCAGTTTGGAAACCCCACATGAGAATAATACAGTCATTCTATGTCTTTGGTTCATTGCAAAGCGCTGAGGAAGTTGGAATGTTCCACTGAGGCGATGAAGAAATATTATGCTGTGAAGGGGAAGTCGATTGAGCCTTTCAAAAAAGGAGAATTTGTAATGCCTAATCCAAAGAATAATCGCACCAAATATCAATGCAAGTAATTGGAGGACAAGATGAATGGGCCATCTGAAGTTATTAATACTGAAAGGCATGAATGTTATTGCAAGCTTAAGATACCAGAGTCTTGGAGGACTCATCTGGTATTCAATGTTGCATTGTTGGACTGCGATTGAGGAATGAACCAGAAGAAGTCAGTGGTCACCGTAGAAACTGACGATGCCAGATAGAAACTGGAATAAATTATTGCTGGTGAACCATCTCATAACCATCAACAGAATCACGAATATTTGATCGAATGGGAATGATATGCCCATGGCAAGAATATGTGGGAGATATATGAAAATGTGTTAGAATGTTCGTTGGACTTGCTTGAAGATTATAACGGTAAGAACCAAGCATGTAAAAGAGATGTATGTTTGGAACATCAAAAGTGTTGAATATTATTTGATTTATTTTGTTTTGTTTCCAATTATTTCTTTGGTATGTTAAGTGGTATCTTTTGCTTTTCTACTTGTTATGACAGAGCACCATTGAGGTCACTGGTTCTAGAGAATGGGGTGATGTTAGGGGTTGTCCGTTAAGACCAATTGTGGTACCAGCATGTGGTATTTTCACGGCGCAGGCAGGTACAGAGATACTTGGGTATAATGGAGGGAGATTTCTGGTGGTGTCGAAGGAATTGTGTTACGGAAAGGCGGACACGTTGGAACTCGAGGAGGGAGCGGCGAGATGGTGGCGGTATAATTTCGTACGATGAAGAAGTGGTCTGAGGTGTTGCAACGTTGGATGATGTGGTGTGGTTGTTTCGATCAGGAATGCTGGAGTGGTGTGTAAGATCATAGTATGAGGCTCGGATGGTTCATCGGAGCATGAGGAATGGTTCAAGGGGGGCAGAGGGATTGTATATAAAGAGAGTGTTGTTGGTATTGGAGGTTTTCCTTTTCTTCTCTCTTTACTGGTTCTCTTGTATAGCAAGGCATGTAATGACTCTGAATCAGCTTCGACTCTTGTCTTGCTCTGTCTTGTCTTGATTTCCTCGACACAAACCTCAAGTCTGTTGCCCCGCTTTCGATATTACATTATTGTTACCAATATCATCTACGCACGAGCTCGCCCATTACACTAGAACGAGTCTCACAATATCGTATCTGCTATTGAATGTGCCTACATCCCTCCACAGGGTGTAAGTATTGTTCCAAACCTTGTTCTTTTTCCTGTTGGGTTTACCAACACCAAACCGTCGTTGGATACAGGATTGCGACGATTGCGTTGACGAATTACTCCGACTTACCGGATTTGATATCCGTCAGTATACATACAGATCACCATATTCGAATGCAGAATTACGACAGTAACTACACCCCACGAACGAATTGGTTTGATCTCGCTTGAATTCCTTGTCTTGTTTTCGAACCCGAAACTATAAACGGTGTCGAATGATTCAAAGCTGTACTTAGAGCATCGTTCAAGGAAGAATCCCTCGAAGCTTATTTTTGGGAACTGTCAGCTGTCCCCTCCCCTTGGAATTCTTATTGGAAAGATGCAGCTAGGGAAGGCGGCGGACTTGACATTAACGATGCCGTGTGTGGACCGCCTTGGGCCTGATATACAGGAGCACACTCCTGGTTTCCTTGCGACCCCGAAGAACCGTGTGACTGCGAAGCCCATAATTGCGCTGGAACTCCTTCAACAGTCGCACACGAAGCAGCAGCAGCCAGACCAGCAAAGTCCTAAGGAATTCCGCTTATTATTATAGTACTTCCCACCGCGACCCCCTCCGAGCTTGACGCATATTACTGGCACTGGTAGATGTCGTTAGTTGGTTGCAATGTCAGGATCAACGGAACCCCGAGCGACCCTGGTATCCGTCGAAGACCAGGGCACCATCATGGCACTCATCGACATCGACAAAGATAACATGGGGAACGAACAGTTAAGGGAGGCGTTCATACAGCCGCCGGAGGTGTTGATGCGGGTAGCACAGTACTCCCAACCAATCCGAGATTGGCAGATGGTCTGCGAGCACTCACAGCAGATCATCGACCTACAGCGGCAGATTACGGACCACCATGCGAAGCAGTTCCTGCCCCCGCAGTGCGACCATACCAAGCTCGAACACCAGATACAGACTCTTAGGAACGAACTGCACGATGGGGTGAGGAGACCACAGGCTCCAGGAACCAGCGAGGAGCTTCAACAGGAACTGGACGACATGACCCGGGACGCACGGCAATCTAGAGAGGAAGTCCGCGGTTTGAGAACGCAGTTAGAGAATGCCATGACCCTAGCAGCGAGAGCGGCCCCAGCTGCTCCCCAGGCTCCAGAGGACAGAGGCCAGAAATTTACAGACTCCACGGACTTTTCAGGGTCGGATCGAACTCAGTTGAGAGGCCCCATTGCTCAACTCCGGATGGTCATACGCGACAAGCCCGCCAGCTTTCCCGACGAACTGTCGAACATGTGGTACGCATTCCATTGCTTGAGGGGAATAGCATTAGGCCAGATCTTGCCACACATCCGGGAAGACTGAACGATCGGTCTGGAAGACCTACCAGGTTGTTATACAACTCCTCCAAGCAGCTGTTGGGGACCCCGACTGGGTAGCCACCGCCGAACGGAAGATGCGGGTAATTAAACACAAGAACCGTGAGTTCTCTCAGTACTATGCTGAGTTTCAAGTTATCGCTGCTGATCTTGATTCGAATCCATCAGCCTTTCAAAATGCCCTGAGAATGGGATTGTCCGAAGAAATGAAAAATTCCTTTACCCATCGCGATATGCCTGAGGAACTTACTGCGTTTGTAACGGTTTGCCAGAAGCGGGATCACTAGATTTGACTGCGGCGTGCGGAGAAAGAAGCGCAGAATAAAGGCAGCGGGATTTGTGTCGCTTCCTCCAGACCTCCTCCCACCCCGAAGGCCCCTGAAACGGCTCCTCCTGGAACTGTTGCCGGATATATTGGATCTGCACCAATGGATCTCAGCGCAGGCAGAAGGAGGATTTCGGCTGAGGAAAGGGCAAAAAGATTTGCGGATAGGAGGTGTTTATACTGTGGGGGGTTTGACCACAGGACGGCGGAATGTGCGGCCAGGAAAAAACCTACGACATTTAAGGTGGCTGGAGCAGAGAGTAAGGAAATAGGAACCAAGGAGGGTTCCAAGGAATCGGGAAAAGATTAGGTCAACCCAAGTGTTACGGGGGTAACAACACCTATTGACAATATACTTAGTGACTTGTATATGTACTGAGATGCATACGACCATCGATCCTATTTCCAATTCTTTAGGTAATCTGATATCGTATCCTTTGGAATGCTCTGCGGATAATTCCTCTGCTTTATGGTTACCAGTTTTGTAACTTTCCTTGATCGGACTCTCTATAGGTTATTGGGATTCTGCTTGGCAACTGTAACGGGCGGGGTCGGGCGTAGGTGATATTGGTAACAGTAATGTTATGCTGAAAACAGGGCAAGAGGCTCGAGGTTCGTTTCGAGGAAATCAAGATAAGACAAGAGTCGAAACTGTTTCAAAGTC